>MTET01002433.1_pt1 | contig 28310 bp, 27 predicted proteins | sample 1042671 | NCBI WGS metagenome assembly MTET01 (sample SAMN06185814, study PRJNA358809) | soil metagenome | isolation source: garden soil control | place: India | collected 2015-05-23
TATACTTTACAACGATTAAAAATGAAGCACCATAATGGAACAATAAGATGTCTTTTTCTAAAATTTATACACGGGGACTTTTAGGTTTACATGCGCCTCTGATTGAAGTTGAGGTACATGTGAGTCAAGGTTTACCTTCTCTTACTATTGTCGGCCTAGCAGAGGCGGCGGTAAGAGAAAGTAAAGACCGGGTTCGCTCAGCCATTATTAATAGTGGATTTCAATTTCCAACTAAAAGATTGACCATTAATCTTGCACCAGCAGATTTGCCCAAAGATGGTTCACGTCTAGATTTACCTATTGCTGTAGGTATTTTAATTGCATCTGGCCAGCTCCCAGAAAACTGTGCCGAAGATTTTGAATTAATTGGTGAATTAGCTTTAGATGGCCATGTAAGACCAGTGTCAGGTACTTTAACTTTGGCAATGGCGTGTCAACAGGCCAAGCATAAAATGCTTTTACCTCTCGATAATAGTCAGGATATTAGCCATTTACCGAATCTTGAATGTTATCCAGTGAGCCATTTAAAAGAAGTCTGTGATCATTTCTTGGGCATAAAATCACTATCTTCGATTGAACCTGCAGTGACCTCAAACCAAATGCCTTATAAATTTGATCTGGCAGATGTAAAAGGTCAGCTACGTCCACGTCGCGCACTAGAAATTGCCGCCGCAGGCGGGCACTCGCTGCTCTTTAAAGGACCACCAGGTACAGGTAAGACTTTACTCGCTTCACGCCTTCCTTCAATTTTGCCACCGCTTTCTAATCAGGAAACGCTTGAAGTCGCGAGTATTTATTCTATTTCAAATACACCCCATACCTTTGGTCAGCGTCCATTTCGTGCGCCCCACCATACAGCATCAGCGATTGCACTAGTTGGGGGCGGCTGTGATTTACAAACAACTATGCGACATTACAAACAACTATGCGACAAATTACTCCATAATCCTGTGTCTTAGAGCTTTAAAGCTTAATTTTGAAAGGTTAATATTAAGTTTTAAGACAAAAGGAATCTTATCTAACTAAAATTAATATTTTTCTAATTTAGAAATTATAATAAATTCTGAAAGTTGTATATCAAGGGCTTTTAGCCAGTCATGTAATTCAATTACATCCAATCTACGATCTAAATTTTCTACTTTAGCAACATACGACTGATGTTTTTTTAGAAATGAAGCCACTTCTACCTGAGTTATATTTTTTTCCTCACGTAAAGATATTAAACATTGTATTAGACCAATATATCTAGGGTCATGTATTGAGCTCATAACCGAAGATGGTGTACTATTTTAAAAAATATCCCAAAATAGGATATTAAGTATTACTTGATGGTAGAAATGACGAAAAGACAAATTCTGCAAAGATTGTTTTTACGTTTCCTTATGAAAAATTCTTTTCATAAATTGGCGTTCACAGAAATATGGTCGTTATTTGTAGGCCAAAACAGCTATTTAAATAACGATGAAAACTTTGAAGTAGTTCATAGCTTTTTTATTCATCATTTAGTAAAGGAGTACTTTATTGTGGATTCTATAAATATTCCCCCAAAATACACTTCTAAATATCATGCATATCAAATCAAGAAGATTTGTTTACCTGTAGAATTACAAGAGCCTTATGAATCTATTTGTGAGAAGACTAATCAACTTAATAAAGCACTACGGCAAAATGAGCTCGAAATTGAATGTCTTAACGAGTGTTTTAATGAGTTTCCTAGTATTAGATTTCAGATTGAACTTTTGATTCAAAAAAAGAAAGATTATCAATTTTCACTTCAATCAAAAGTAAACGTCTTAAAGGAGTTAATACAAACTTTCTAAATTATACATAATGCCACTTCGTTATATTTAAAAATCATTATAAAAAATAAGAAATTAAATTAATATAAACTTATTAACAGATAGTTAATTAAGAGCATATTTTCTTGTTAGGTTGAGAATATCCAGCGCTCTTCTTAAGCATTAAATTGGGAATTTACTAGCTAAATATATTTTTATTATCAATATGTTGGAGCATCAACCTTGAGCACTGATAATTCTCTACAAACGAAAACCACACAATGTATAAGATGTGATATTTGTGACCAGCCAACTTCAATCAATTATGGTGTACTGAAAGCAGATTGGGATCCGAACACCTATGATAAGAAAGATAAATATGAAGTTCGTCTATGTAAATCTTGCTTCTTAGGGACACTTTCTTATTTAAGAAATCAGAAAAAGTTAAATCACTTATTTGATGAAAATTTTGACTTTAACCAATTAGATAATCTTGGCTTAAGTTAAATGAATAGTCAAAGTTGATATTCTTCATATGAACCATGATTATGTAAACTCATTATTTTTAACTAGTGAATTAGAATTATGAAAGAAATAGATTTAGGACATAATTTAATTGAACACTATTCTAAGCCTATAAATGGCCGTCTTTTTGTAGTAGGTGATCTTCATGGGTGTTACACCCTACTTATGAATAAATTAAAAGAAATAAAATTCAATTTTCAGCAGGATTTATTAGTATCTGTTGGAGATTTAGTCGACCGCGGCAATGAGAATCTTGAGTGCCTAAGCCTTATTAATGAACCATGGTTTAAGGCAATCCGGGGCAATCATGAACAGATGTGTATTGAAGCGACTCTTGATAATGAAATGAAGGATATGCATACCCATCACGGTGGAGCCTGGCTATATGATTTACCTATTGATCTACAGCAAAGCATAGTTGATCAATGCCGTAATTTACCCATAATTCTTGAAATTCATCATAACAATAAGATATATGGTTTTGTTCATGCAGATATAAATATCAATGACTGGGAAGACTTCAAGCAAAAAGTTCTTAAGAACGATTATTTCATTGCAGGTGAGCAATCAGCTATACAAGTTGCTTTATGGCATCGAGGACGAGTTAGATTTAGTAAATATCACTCTGGATATAGAACTGTAACAGGAGTTGATGAAATCTATTTCGGACATACCGTAGTTAAAGAACCAGTCCAGCATCAAAATTGTTTTTTCATTGATACAGGTGCTGTTTTTGGAGGACCCTTAACAGTTCTAGAAATCTAAGAGCTTAATAACAATCATTCCAGAATAACTAAATTATCTATTGAAATATCGACCTCAATGACCCGTCTTATCGTCCAATCTTTCAGAATATCTTAAGAACTTTAGCTAAACTAACTGCTTTAAAGAATAGATTTCTTGCCATAAAATTTAATAAATGTTTCAACCAAAAACTATATTTAGTAAAAAACTAAAAAACAAACACAATATATAGGCCTGATTTTAATTTCAGTTATAGTTTCACAAAAAATTGACACCCCCAAATATTTCCACTATCTTACCGGCATGAATCAAAAGAAATTTTTGTTTCAGGGAGGACATATGCCTACATTTAATCCAGACATGTTAAGAATTGCTCGGGACCTAAGAGGGATGAGCCAGACTGAGCTTGTCCAAAAAATGGGAAATATTACTCAAGCTGCTTTATCCAAAATTGAGAAAGGTGACATTAAGCCTTCAGATGAAACAAAGTTTAATATTGCTAAGACCCTTAATTTCCCAGAAAGGTTCTTTCATCAAGATGACCACTTTAAAGTGTCTCCAATTAGTTTACATGCATACCGAAAAAAAGCTTCAACTACAGCTAAAATCCTAAATCAAATCAATGCTGAAATGACAATTAAAGCTTCAAATCTAGATAAGCTTGATCTGTTTTGTCAGTTAGAAGCATCTTTACCATTACCAAGTTATCAGATACATATAAATGTTAGTTCAGCCACTGAAGCTGCATTAAAGCTTCGTAAAGAATGGAATTTGGGACTAAACCCTATTGAAGATTTGACAGGACTCATTGAGAAAGCTGGAGTCTTTATTTTCTATTGTAATTTTGAAGAAGATCACATTGATGGGGTATCTTTACAAACTCAAAATAGCCCTCCATGTATTTTCCTCAATGCAAATCAACCTAATGACCGAATTCGCTTTACCTTAGCACATGAGTTAGGACATTTAATTCTTCATAAATATGCTCCATCTATAGACATGGAAGAAGAAGCGAATGAATTTGCTGCAGAGTTTTTAATTCCAACTGAGGCTGTGCAAGGCCAGTTACAAACAACTAATCTTAAGACTTACGCAACGCACAAGTTGTTCTGGAAAGTTTCCATGGCTGCTCTAATTGTGAAATCAAAACACATTGGAGACATAAGTGACCGACAGTCAGCAACGTTATGGCGCCAAATGAGTATGTATGGTTACCGCAAAGCTGAGCCTTATTCTCTAGAAAGAGAACACCCTCAGCGCTTCGCCCAATTAATGATGGAATTTTGTCAGGGAGATAAATCAAAGGTTATTCCAGATTTATCATCCTTCTTTAACTTATACCCGGAAGATTTCAGTCAGCTTTATAAAGCTGATATCGAAGAGATGGAGAGATTTTCTATGGTTTCTTAATATTTTAGCCGACCCGAAGGTCGGCTAGTAAACGTGAGAAAGGCAGATTTGGGCATACGCCCCTGCGATTTCAGGACAAAAGACTTGGCTATTCATACTATGGATAGGTGTCTTTCACGTTAGTCCTCGTGATGTGGTGTCTCGATTCTAACGTAAAAGCTCTCTCCTCCGCAATGTACAGCCCTGTCTAGTCTTAAGTCGCACTCACATTACTATGTCCTATGTGAGGAGTAGACCTGTGTCTACAAACGACGATGGCGTTGAATATGTGTACACACGATTCATTACCAGAAAAGGCAAACGTATTTATCACCCACAAGGTGGTTTATATAAATTTCCTAAACGTCCAAAAAAGTCAAAATCTTAGATTAAATTAACTGAGCTAATGACTTCTATAAGTTTAAGTAATTGTTCTCTACCCAGTTTTTTTAGGGGGGCTGGGTACCTAATTAACTTACATTTTGAGAGAGCAACACATGAGTTTGCAAAATAAATTTAATACGTTTAATGAACGAATCTATTTAACCCGTCAAGATGCCGAGTATACAAATGCTCGTGAGAAAGATGACAGCATTACTGCCGCGATCAAAGCAAAGTTTAAAGAAAAGGGATATCCCGTTATCGAAAATTTTGTTCAAGGCTCACTTGTAACTTTGACAACAATTAAAGAACCAGGAAAAGACTTTGATATTGATAGAGCTATAGTTATTGACTATGAAAATGCTCCTTCTGATCCATTAATACCCAAGAAAGTAATATTAGAAGTCTTAGAAGATCGAGGATTTCAAAATGCAAAAATCAAAAAACCTTGTGTTACCGCTGACTATAAATTTAAAAATCTACATATAGATATTCCAGTTTATAGAAAAAATTCCTGGGGTGGATATGAGCTAGCCGTTGGGAAAAAAGATTCAGGAAATGAACATAAATCATGGTCAGAATCCTCACCCAAAGACCTCATAGATTGGGTTAATAACTCATCGTTATACGGTATATATGCTACAGAAAAGCTGCAACAGTTTCGTAGATTAGTGCGATATCTAAAACGTTGGAGAAATATCAAATTTAGTAATGATGTCTGTAGAAAGATCTATTCAATTGGCCTAACAGTCATGATCAAACAACATTTTAAACCGAGTATTGATGAAGATGGTTTTCCAAACGACTTACTCGCACTAAAAGCGACAATTGATTCAATCCTCGATTGGTCCGGATATTTTCAATCGTACTCAGATGACCAATGGAAAGTGAAAGTAGAACTTCCTGTTTATCCATCTAGAGATATTTTTCATGGTAGTAGTCTAAATACAGGCACTAGATTTAGGAATCAATTAACTAACTTACGATCAACATTGCAGGATGTAATTAACACCTCAGATGAAACTGAACAATGCTCATTATTAATTAAGGTATTTGGAGATGATTTTCCAAGTAATGTGAGTACCAACAGTGCATCAAATGCTAAGAAAGTGCAATTTGCCACAGCAGGAGCTGTAGGGACATCTCAAGGCGCATGAACTACTCATCAATCATTGACCACCTGACATCATGCGGATACCAAGTATCCGCAACTGAATTCTGTCTAATTCCTATGATTAGTATCGAGTGCTTAATTGCAGGTCACGATATCACCTTACTTCACCTAAAAAATGAAGAGCTTACGGGCATGCCTTCGTTTTTTCTAAAGCATCCCAATAAGTATGGACGTATCGCCCATACCCGTGAGGATAAAACTTTTAATGTTGCTTCGATATGTGTAAATGTTCCCGATTCTGTCTCTATCAATTTTGAGGTGCCCGAACGAGCCTTTGAAGAATCCTTAAAACGGCATATTTCTTTATTAGAAAGATGTTTATCTGATTCCAAATGGAATGAAGAAGAGTTATTACGAGAATTTTTAGCGGGCTGGAATCATATTCAAGACCAAAAGTATGAGGACTTTTTATGCTTGTCTGATAAAGGAGAATTTGAGCTTCTTAATATTCTGTCTCCCAAGAAAGGTGTTAAATACGGATTGAATGCTTGCCATTTTGGGATACCTCAGGAATTTAAACAAAAGCCTCAGTTTTCAGTAATTAATGATCACATCAATAACCGTGGTAAACCTAAAGGAGTCGGATGTATTGTTCCTTTAGAAAAGTTAATCCCAGCGCCATGGCAGAGTGCAGACTTAGAAGAATGGTATCTTGAAATACTCAAGTTTATTTCTCAGGATGTTTTTGAGTCTTTAACCCGTACCCTCGGACAAACTCGAGACCACGCCTTTTGGCTTGTATTTAATGCGGATACACCCTCAGGTAAAACTTGGTTTGGTATCCATTTCCATTTAAAAAATAGTATTAAAAGCAAAAAAGGCCTCCCTCTTAATCGTGAGCATTTAAAGTTCTGGGAACTCAAGGCAATGAATGTACGTTTATTTAATAAAGAACGAGTAATGCCACGAAGTGGAGCTATTCAGGAACTACAAAATAAAAAAGTTTTACTTATAGGTTGCGGATCGGTTGGGAGTCAAATTGCTAATCAACTTGCGTCCACAGGTATTGGCCATATCACACTATCAGATCCCGAGACTTTCTCTTTAGATAATTTATATCGCCATACTCTTGCAGCTCATTTTATTAGCTGGCCTAAGACCTGGGGCTTACAAACAGAATTGAGTAATAAATATCCGTGGCTAGAAGTTCAGGTTATGTTTTCAGAACTTCTAAGCCTAAGATATGAAAATGTATTAAATACTTTCGATCTCATCATTATCGCAATCGGTTCACCTACACAAGAACGTATTTTCCATGATTACTGTATTAAGAATTCAGTTGAAACTGCTGTCATAAATACCTGGGTGGAAGGTTACGGAATTGGGGGACATGCTGTACTAGATATTCCTGATTCAAAAGGTTGTTTAAGATGTGCATATGTTGATCCAATTGATTTTTCACGAGGTCTGGGTTCCAACCTTAATTTTTTGAAACCTAATCAAAACCTTACGAAAAATCTTGCGGGTTGCGGAAATGCATTCTTACCTTATAGCAACTTAAGTGCATTACAAACAGCTCTTATTACTTCTAATTTAGCGATCAAGTTTTTAATGGGCCAATTGCACAGCTCTTCAAAAGTGAGCTGGAAAGGTAGTGATTTTGATGTCTTCAAAGCTGGTTTCCAGGTAACTGATCGATATAAACAGTTTTCAAAATCATTAGAGATTCTCCCTCTTCTAAATAGCGGGTGTGATCTTTGCAATGATTGAAAATTATTACTTGCTCCCCTCTAAACAGTTAGAACTCTATATTTCCCATGAAGTTATTCAAACATGGATGAGATATAAGCAACTTGATAGAAAAGATCTAGAAGCATGTGGTGTTCTGATTGGCAATCAGAGCTCCTCTAACCCTAATCGGTACTGGATTGAAGACTTAACTGAGCCTATGCCAAAAGATTGCAGATCTACGCATAGGTTCACCTTAAAAGACCCAGGACATCAAAAGAAAGTGGATTCGGCATTTTCAAAATCAAACGGAACCTCGGTTTATTTAGGAACTTGGCATAGTCACCCGCAAAACATCCCAACTCCGTCACATATTGATTATGCAGACTGGAAAAGTTGCATTTTGAGGAATCCTGACCGTCAGCTTTTCTTTGCCATAGTGGGTATTCAAGTAATACGAATTTTCTTTTACTGCTCCCTTCAAGGGTGGAATCAAGCAGAGATTAATAATCATCAAGTATCACAAGGACTATAAGAATGACTGACGTTACTTTTACTGAAACACTTGTACAAACGGTTAATCCTCCATTTGATTCATTAAAGACTGCACAAGAGTTTATAACTACAATTCAAGATTTCATTACATGGGATACCGTCGGTCTACTTATTGATGAAAGTGGTCAAAACTTAGTTATTTTATTATTAGAAAATGATGCAGTGATTAGTTCCCTACGGGCTAACCTGAATGAGACTGATCTACTTCAGTTCATATTAGAGCTATCTCATAAACAAACTAAAAAAGTTATTCTGCATGCTTGGCAAGGCCATACAATTAATTGTTCTCATTTAAACGATTTAAAAAAACTTGAGCATATTTGGCATAATAAAAGTGCTTATCAAGCTACCGAATTTATTAAAGTAAATGATATTAAAAAATTCATCAAAAGCTATTTTAAGCCAGTAAAAAAAATTGGAAGAGGTAATCCGTTTACTGCTGAGACAAAGCGACTCGTCATGCAAGATAGTCATGGACGCTGCATGTTTACTGGATGCGGTGATCGTCTAGATATCGAACAACTTACAGGCATGAAGGGTAATATAGGATATCTGGCTCATAATGTAGCCTCTTCAGAAAGAGGTGAAAGAGGAATTCCGTACCTTTCCGACTTGCTTTCTGATGACCCTGCAAATGTACTCCTTTTGTGTGATAAACATCACCGGTTAATTGATAAAATTGCCGCAAGTGATTACTCAGCACAACAACTGAGTGAAATGAGAAAATCATATTGTGATTTAGCAAACACTTTACTTGATGCCCTAGCATTTAGCCCAATTCCAGTATATTCAATTTTATGGTCCGTAAATAGTAATGCTGTCGGTCATCCAGAACCGAAAGAGATTGCATCATGTTTATCACCATTACAACATCGAATGGATGGCTATCTTCAAAGGCTATGTGATAGTAATACGATATATATGAAAAATCCTGATCAGTTTTCACAACAACTCGTCATGATTATCCAGAATGAAGCTGACAAAATTATCCAACAAACAAGTTTAAATGGGCATCGTGCTGCAATCTTTGCATTCGGCCCTATGCCAGCACTTATTGGCTTAGGTGCTTTATTAGGTAATAAAGGAAAGTTTCTCCCAATGCTACGGGATAGAGAAGCAAATAGATGGGGATGGCCAAATACTTCAGCGGCGGATCAATCTTATGAAACTATTGGAATTGAAACCCTACAAAAAGGTCCCGATGTAGTTCTATGCATAAATTTCACGGCTATCATTGATAAGATCAAAAATAAGGCTCTTGAGCTAAAAGATGAATTGAACGCTGATATTATTGAAATTAATGCCCTTGAAGCATATTTAGGAAGTAAAGCTGTTCCACATCCTCATAATATTTCAAAATTCACTGCTGAACTTCAGAAGTTTTTTCATCTATTAAAAGATAAACATAGTGTAAAGAGAGTCCACCTTTTAATTGCAGCACCAAATGCAGCTTGTATAGCTTTAGGGCAAGCCATTGATCTACATCACCCTGAAATTATTATCTATGACTTTGTACAAGATACTATGCTTCCTAAACTAATTATTAGAAATGATTCTCGAGGAAATCACTTAGTACTTCCCTAAACTTCAATTTTACAAGCTTATTTTTAATATATTAAAAATGGGATTTAGCTCATGACTAACTCTACCAATACTGATCAAAACACAAACTCTTTAGATAAACAGAAAGCAAATACTTTGTGGAAAATTCTTGAACCATACAAAGATAAATACCTACAAGTATGGTGGTATGGGGGCATGGAAAAAGGGAAAAGACCAGGAGATCAACCTCAGGTACATGTCTTATTTAGAGAGGTGCTAGAAGATTTTAGCCCCACGAATAATTTTTTTCAGATTACAGCTAATATTACAGACCTTGTTTCGTGGAGAGTTGATACCGTTTGGCATCAGCAAAGAAAGGTTAAGAGCTTAAATGATGATGCCTATGAATTCGTTATTGACCATACTGATTTCGAATTCAAGTTTCTAAAAATTTATAAGGATGTAAGCAAAACAAAAAACTTCGATTTTTTTAAAAACCGAGAAGAATATCAAAAGGAAGATTTTCAAAAAGAAGACTCAAAAAGAAAAAATTGCCTTTCATTTAAAGTAGAGCATCCTGAATTTGATGAAATTTTAATACCTTGTCTGGAATTTCTCACTAGAGCTTATGGTTTATCAACTGAACTCATTCGAATTCTTACTACTTATAACGAAAGAGAAAGAGAGTTACGGTTATATACCCCACATAAAGGTGAACAAGGCCTTTGGACGGTCCTTCTTGGAGATGGCATTACACGAGCGGATCACGTTTTTGTCGCATATTATAAATATACTGAACTTGCAAAAAATGCTGCCCGTATTTTATACAGCAGTATTGTCGAAAACACTCATTTAAAACACACTAATATCTATCCAAAAGTCGTTCCTTGGCATACAGAAACCTTACCGATTAGGGTGTCGGGGTTCCGCTTAGCGGGAACAAAAACCTTTGTTGTGACAAGGATCAGAGGGATAAAAGTACCAAAAGATGATCATATTAGAATAATTTCTAAAGTAACCGAAAGAATTAATACCACGACAGATAATGATCAACCTAACCCGCCATTGCCTCAATTAGGGAGTGGCGATATTAATGTTTCAACTAATCAAGGGGGGCGACGTCCACCATCAGACCATGAATTAATTGAAGATGATTTTGAATGGATAGATGGCGGTCCAGCTAATGAGTTAAGTAAATATAAATTTGTAAAACAAGTTAAACGCCCGAAGCGAAAAAAGAAATTCATAGAAACGCAGACGATTGGAACAGGAGCTCCGGACAATTCGCCCGAGGTATTAAATAGCCAAATAGTGCCATCGACAAATAATTCAAAAGAGTTTCAAGCCCCCCAAGATGGCAGAATCATTGGATTATGGAAAGCTTGTGTAAAAGCAATGGAAATTAATCCATATTTAATACAACAAGTGAATTACTACACATTTGAAAAGGGATTTAATTATTCCGAACTCCCGATGTTGATCGGTTTTTTTACAGAATCTGAAGTGCAGGTTCACAAGACTTGGTGCTATGCAAATTCATTAAAAACCCAGATAAGAGGAGCATTAATTATCCGATTGACTGTATCTGGGCCAGAACCAATTTATATTTTTGATATACAGCCCGCAACATATACATCTACTGAAGAAGGAGAAACGATAAAAAAAGAAAAAGGTCATGCTGGTTTAGTATTTCAGATGAAACAAGAAAAAAATCTTGAACAATTTATCTCTGATTTAATGTACCTTCTTCCTCTTCACGAGGGTTCATACCCTCCAAACGTGTTCCAAAGTCTGCTGGTCACTCAAGTATTTTTATTTCGACATTCCAATACAAAAGGGCTAACTGAAGGTGAGTCAACCTTATTAAATGCTTTAAGAAAAATAGGAATAGATAAAGTATCGTTCAAAAAATAGAAAATTTATAAATAAGTAAATTTAGCTTATAGGCTGATTAGTCGGCGAACTCAATCAGCCTATTATCATAGTTGAGATATGACTTCTATTAAATCTGGCACCCTTCAATACCACAACTGTATCCTGCACTTATGTTTAGTTCTTTTTGTTGCTCTTCCCATATTTGATTTAACACATTTAAAAAGGTTTCAGTTTGTTGAGCACCACTGATGACATATTTTTTATTTATTATAAAGAGAGGTACACCATTCATTTTGTTGGTGTATACGTCGTTCTCATCTTGAGCAACTGCTTTACTATATGTAGTATTTGTAAACGCATCTCTTATATCAACAAGTTCCATTCCTACTTCAAGAGCGAGATCCGTAAGTATATTTCTATCAAATATTGATTTTCCCTCAGTGATACTTACTTGGAATAATCGTTCAATTAATTTTGTATCTAGTCTCTTTTCACGTGCAGCAACTACTAATCTATGAGCATCTAGGGTATCGCCAAATAACATAGTATTAAAATTATAAATTAGCCCTTCTTCCTCGCCAGCCACTTTGACTTGCTGCATCAACTGTTCCGCTCCAAATTTTCCACCAAATTTTTTTAGTAGCACTTCACTGAAAGGCACTACTTCTGATCCGGCACCGATACGAAAGCTATGATGCTGTACTGTTACAATAGCTTTATGTTCAAAGGCTTCTAATCCCCGCTCAAATCTTTTTTTTGCAATCCAGCACCAAGGACATACAAAGTCTGACCAAATATCAATTGTGATATCGAAACTTGAAGATTTCATTATTAACTCACTAAAGCTTTAAATGTGTGTTGAACATTCATCTGGTCAATGAAGACATTGACCAGACAATTAACATGTTATTCAGCAACATAAGTTGGATAATCGGTATATCCTTTTTCTGGCGATCCATTCACACCGTAATAGGTTGAACGGTCACTTTCAGCCAATGGCCAATTATTTTGCATGCGCTCGACTAAATCAGGATTAGCTATATATGGGACACCAAAAGCGATTAAATCAACTTCACCTTTTTCTATCGCTTGCTCAGCACTATCACGATTAAATCCACCTGCCGCAATAATTGTTCCTGCAAAATTTTGACGGAAAAACTTTTTAAAACTTTCAGCCGCAGGTGGTGCAGTATCATAGGTAGGTTGATAATACAGATGAACATAAGCGAGCTTACGTTTACCAAGTGCTATTGCAATGTTTGACCATGTTTCTTCTTCATTCTCGTAAGGTGCCAAATCATAAATACGGCCAAATGGTGAAAGACGAACTGCGACTTTGTCACTACCAACTTCATCTGCAACAGCATCAATCGTGTTTAAAAGGAAGCGTTGACGATTTTCGATTGATCCACCGAACTCATCTGTTCGATTATTTAATTGGCTGCTAAGGAATTGATCAAAAATAAATCCATTAGCTGCCATAATTTCGACGCCATCAAAACCTGCTTCCATCGCTAGCCGTGCAGATAGTACGAAATCATTAGTAATACGTTTTACTTCTTCAGTTTGCAGAGCTCGTGGTTCACTCGGAACTACAGGGCCTGGCTCACCAGAATCAGTCCAAGCAAAAACTGTAGTATTCATCGCAGGTACAGTACCTGAAGAAACAGGAGCAATCTTTCCAGGTTGTAGAGAGACGTGTGACATACGCCCTACATGCCATAGTTGAGCAAAAATAGTTCCCCCTTTTGCATGTACAGCATCTGTTACTTTACGCCAACTCTGCATCTGCTCTTCGTTGTATAGGCCTGGGGTATATAAATAGCCACGGCCTTCTTCAGAAATTGGTAGTCCTTCAGTAATGATTAAACCAGCTGATGCTCGTTGAGAGTAATAAAGAGCCACTAAATCGTCAGCTACGTCATTTAGGGTGCGAGTCCGTGTCATTGGTGACATAACAACACGATTCTTCAATTCTATGCCAGATAAATCATAGGAAGTGAAAAGCTTATTCATTAAATGCCTCATATATCTTGTCTCAATAATTCTTGAGCTCATATAACTGAATGTTTTGACAATAACCGTTATCAAATAGAACTGCGGCCAAAGGTTGCTATAGATTTTTTGGAAACTAGATAGCTTTAATTAATATACAAACCTATTAGTAGATAGGCAAGTTTAATTTGCTATGTTTTTTTAGATAAATAGAGAACTTTTTAAAATGAATAAAAAATCAAAAATAAAATATTTCTAATTATTAGATGGATACACTGCAAATAAACTTTATTAGTCTTTCCAAAAAATTAAAAGTGTTGACAAAATTTTAAACTTAAATTAATTTTTAATAAACCTACTAGTTGGTAGGTAAGATTCTTAAATATTTCTCCATAGGTGAAACTATGCAAAAAAAGCAATTTGATGGCCAAAAAGTTTTGGTTATTGGTGGGACCAGTGGTATTGGTCTAGAAACAGCTCAGATGATTATTGAGCAAGGTGGTTCAGCTATTATCGTAGGAAGCCAAGTTGAAAAAGCTGAGAAGGCTCGTAAAGATATCGCTACAAAATTTGGTGAAGATAAAGTTTTCGCATTAACAGCTGATCTTTCTAGTCAAGAAAGTGTACAAGAGCTAATCGAAACTCTGAAGCTTGAACACAATGATATTAACTTATTGGTGAATTCAGCAGGTATCTATTATCCGAAAGCATTTCTCGAACACTCTAGAGAAGACTATGACAACTTTTTGGATTTAAACCGGGCCTTTTTCTTTATTACACAACATGTTGCAGCCAATCTGGTAGCACAAAATAAACCTGGTTCAATAGTGAATGTGACAGCTGTGGCTGCACGTCAAGCGATTGAAACAGTTACTGCTTCAGCTTATTCCATGGCAAAAATTGGTCTGGATGCTATGACTAGACATGTAGCTGGTGAATTAGCTCCACATGGTATTCGAGTGAATTCTGTGAGTCCCGGCATTGTTGAAACTCGTATTTTTGAACGCTTCATTCCTAGTGAGCAACTTAATGGAGCATTAAATGATTTTAACAGTTTCCATCCACTGGGCCGTAATGGAACTCCACGTGATGTAGCTGAAACAATTGTATTCCTACTTTCAGACAAAGCTTCTTGGGTTACAGGTGCTGTCTGGGATGTAGATGGTGGCGTTATGGCTGCGCGCAAACTAGGTAATTAAAAGTTATTTAATTTTTTGAGGTAATTCAAAATGGCTACAGAATGGGCTAACAGACTAACAAAACTTGTTAAAAGTGTTGGAAATCTGAATCAAGCAAATAAACCACTTGCTCAAGCATTTCATGGTCTAGAAATAGCAACTCGTGAAAACAAAGTACTTGATGCGAAAACTCATGAATTAATTGCGTTAGCTGTCGCAGTTACCACACGTTGTGATGGTTGTATCACTGCTCATACCGCTGCTGCTAAAAAGGCAGGAGCTACAAAAGAAGAAGTTGCTGCCGCTTTGGGTACTGCTATTGCTCTTAATGCAGGCGCAGCTTATGTCTATTCAGCGCGAACAATGGATGCTTACGACGAGCTGTAATTTTCCAAAATATTAAGTCAAGATTGGAGTATTAAGATGAGTGAAATTATCAATGGCATTGACCTCGTTGCTTTCCAAAATTTTGCTGAGAAAGTAAGTGAGAACCCAGCTATAGCGAAAGCTCAATTCAATGTGCAAACTCGATGGGCTGGACAAACTCGTTCTGTTTCAACAGTCAAATCTTACGATTTATTTGGTAAAACTCATGAACGTAACTTTCACATTGCCGCAGATGAGCCAACAGAAATTCTAGGAACAAATACTGCTCCTAATCCTCAAGAACTATTGATGGCTGCTCTCAATGCCTGCCTTACTGTAGCTTATGTTGCTATTGCTGCTACAAAAGGAGTTTCTATCAAATCACTCGAAATAGAAACTTCAGGCGAACTTGATCTTAGAGGATTCTTAGGATTAGATGAATCGATTAATCCTGGGTATGACGAAGTGCAATATACTGTTCATGTTGACTCCAATGGTACTCCTGAACAGCTAGAAGAGATCCATAATGCAGTATTACAAACCTCACCTAACTATGCGAATTTCTCACGAGCCATTCGTATGAAACCTAAACTGGTCATTGCTAATCAATAATACCATCGAAGGGGAGCTAAAATAGCAAATACGCGATGTTTACCTAATATCTGCGATATTATAGTATGCTCCCCCAGATATCTCTGTGGAGGTGACACTCAATATGTCTATTGATACCCGACAATCCCTTATTAATTCAGCAGAATATATGCTTCGTTCGAGAGGATATGCTGCTTTCAGTTATGCTGATTTAGAAAAAATGGTTGGGATAAGAAAGGCTAGTATTCACCACCATTTTCCCAAAAAAGAAGATCTTGGTATTGAAATTGTCGAAGCCTATATAGAACGTTCATTACTAGATTTTGCTAAGATCGAACAAGATTTCCCAAATGCATTTGGACGTCTTTGTGCTTTTGCATCTCTATTTAGAGCTGCCATGGCTGACGGGATGTTACCACTCTGTGGATCTCTAGCCGCTGAAATGGCTGTATTACCAGAGACAATGCAAGAACTAACAAAGAGATATTTTGAGATTCAGTTACAGTGGCTTGAAAAGATCATCACAACTGGTATCAATAATGGTGAATTATCTTCTGAAAGTACACCCTCACAAAAAGCGTACCAATTATTAAGTTTACTAGAAGGTAGTAGCTTTATACGGTGGGCTTTAAAAGATGGACTAGAACTTGATCCAAATGTAATAGGTCGAATTGTAGGTGTACGTCCTTAAGTCAATGATTCGGGCTTTGATAAAATTTCTTCCTCAAAGCCCCAACTTGGCAGTACATACTTAGATTGATCTCAAACTCAGCATATATCAATAAAAACTAATGGATACCCTCTTTGAGGACAATATCTATCAATGATTTAATATGAAGATCAAGCGTATCTAAAACAGGTAACGGCATCATTATATTTTGAAATAACAATGGAAGTTCTGTACAACCTAATACTATTGCCTCAATACCTTCTTCATCTTGCATTCTTTTAACAATATCCAGAAAATCTTTTTGAGTCTTTTCTAAAACAATACCTTGTTCTAACTCATTAGATATTTTTTCAGCAATCAAGCATTGTTCTTTTTCTGAGGGGACTAAGACCTGAATATCTTTATTGAAAAATGGTTTTTTAAAAAAGTCTTCCTGCATTGTAAACTTTGTACCAAGTAAGCCAATCTTTGAATAGCTTCTATTTTCTGCTTCCTGACTTGTTATCTCTACAATACTTATTAAAGGAACTTTTGATTGAGACTGCAATTGTTCAAAAACAATATGAGGAGTATTGCCTGTTAAAGCAATAACCTCAGCATCAGCAGCAATGAGGTTATTAATACCCGTCATTAAATATTTTACTAACCCTTCATGGTTATTTTTTTCGCAAAAATCTAAAACATCAAATACATTTAAACTTTCTATAACAAGATTTGGGAAGAACCTGTGTCCAACTTTTTCCTGTAATCCATAAACTAATTTTTTGTAATACAAAATAGTCGATTCTGGACCAATTCCACCAATTAACCCAAGCTTTTTCATAGTTAACCTTCTTGTCGACGTTCTGTTGTTGTTTTTCCTGCAATGCCCCAATTATCCATTGGCACTTCTTCCAATATAACAACCGTACTAGCAGGATTCTTATTTAAAACTTCTACTAATAAATCAGTAACTCCCTGAATAATTTTCTTTTTCTGCTCCGTGCTAGGGGCTTCATTACCACCAGTAACTTTAATATTAACGTAAGGCATTTACATCACTCTGTATTCAGATTCGGTGTTTAATCCTAATAGATAGTGTTTTTAAAAAAAATTGAATAAAATAGAACTTAATTTTCTAAAAAATTGAACAATGGAAATTGCAGAACTTAAAACACTTATTTCCTTAGTTGAAACAGGTAGTGTGACAATTACCGCAAAGGAACTAAATAGAGTTCCATCAGCAATCACAACCAGAATTCAACAGCTAGAGAGTAACTTAGGTATACAACTATTCGCTCGAGAGAAAAAGCGTCTAATCGCGACTTCTAAAGCATTAGAATTATATGAATATGCTTGTCAGATTATAAAGCTTGTTAATACCGCTGAACTCAATATAAAAGTAGATAAACCTGGAGGAAAATTTCGTCTAGGTGCTCTTGAGAGTATGGCTTCAACAAGGTTACCTGCTCCATTAGCAAAAATGCATGAGGATCATCCGACTATAGAATTAGAACTAACTACAGGCATAAGAGATACACTTTATAGTGCATTAATAAATGGACTGTATGATGCAATATTGATTGCCGATGCACCTATTGATGAAAGATTAGAAAGAAGAGCCGTTTTCCAAGAAGACCTTATTATTGTTGCCCCTAAAAACCATCCCAAAATTAGAACACCTAATGATATAAACTGCCCTAATATTTTAGTATTTAAAGAAGGATGTTCATATCGTGATCGATTGTTAGATTGGTATGATTCCTTTAATGCACATCCCAAAAGAATTGCTGAAGTTACTTCATACCATGCGATTTTAGGAGGTGTTGCTTCAGGCATGGGAATAGGTATCGTACCTAAGATCATGTTTGATCAATTTGCTAATAAACACTTATTAACTGCACATACTATTGAAGGGTCTTTGGGTAGAGTCCAAATTGATTTCATTTGGAAGAGAGGTTTGTTATCAGCTAATACTAGCGCTCTACTGAACTATCTTTGAAACTAAGTTCAATATTCATGAACATTTTTTTAAAATTATTGTTAGCCATACTCACACATTATTTCGAAGTTTGGATATTAATATTCACTCCTTGTGATGTATTAAGGATCTATTTGGCAGCCAGTATCTTTCGTTTTGGTAACTGACAATGTATCCATCTTCTACTTCATTAATCATACTTAGTGTTACTTTTTTTGAATCGTAGTCATTTAATTTATGAAAATATTTTAAACAAACTCTGACCCACCTCAAGAGGCTGAAACTGATCTCAGCATCCCTAATTAGCTTCAGAATCTCTTTTTCCAATTTTTGCTTTCTTATATCTTTTAAAAAATTAAAATTCAATATAAATGAAATATTTAAATTAGCATCAAACTTCTTATTTAAAAAATTTATAAATCCTACAAGAGCAGCTGCCTGACCAGGATGCAGAGATAAATAGTGTTTGATATGCCATATCCGTGGTATATCAAATCTCGATTTACTCATCTGTAACATCAAAACAGAAGCAGGTTTCATGGCTAATCGAGCAGAGCGAATACTTATTTTACCTTCATTCGCTCTATTAATTAACAAGTCATAATAGTCTTGAATAACTTGGGCGGAGAATGAAGATTCTGGGCAAATGCTAGCCAATTTTTTCAACTGATCCAATTCTGAGCAAAATTCTTTAGCTTTTATATCTATCTTAAGATTATGTACTTTAATTAACCATTGCATAGGTAGTACATACTTACGTAAACCACTTGATCTTAACCGTTGTAAAAGTACTCTATAAATTGGGACTTTATTTGTCCAAAGATCACTCGTTTCTTCAAAAAAACCTATATGTTTATTAACAACTAATGCTGTTTTATGTGGTCCTAATTTTTGTTCAAGCCATTTAGCATAATTTTTAAAACACTCTCTAAGATAATGATTTTCCAAATTATTTACTAATTTAACAATCCTACGTTCCAGAGATTGATGCCATGAGCATCTTTCACAAAGATCTCCACGTCCGGCAGGAATCTGATGCCTACATACTTGGCAATGACCAGTTGAATAATTTAAACATTTTTTGCAGAACATTTGACCAGATAAAGATTCCACCTCAAGCAAACGATACCTTTTACACCTTGGGCAAGTTTTATAATCACGAGTTGCGCACTTAGGACAAACTCTTAAATTATCGGCAAAACGGCTAATGCGGGAGAGCTTTTGTGAAAGAGTTCCACAACGCTCACAAGCCTGAAATTCTCTAAAATAAACTGAGCAGCTATTACAAACTGGCCCATGATTTGTAATTTTCCCTATTGGATAATTAATTCGTTGGCAACGTATACATGGTCTATTGTTTTCACATTTTTTGCAGATTGCTGAATTATCATACTTACTTAATCTAGCTACTTTTCCACATGAGGGGCAAACTCTTTTCTTAAAAACTCGCATATAACATTTATGGCAGAATTTAAGCTGCTTATAAATCTTATGAGTTCTTTCAATTACATCACTACATTCATCACATTGAGGCATTTTCTCCCCCTCAACTTATAAGATTTTCCGCTTCAATCTCAAAATCTTACGTAGTACTGCTTCTTTATTACTAGGTTTGGGAACATGGGGATATACTTTTAGTGAGGAGTATCCTCGAGAAACTGTGCCCAACCGCTTTTCAATAGTAAGTAACGATGTTGGTAGTTGATATCTCTTATCCCAAAATGAAGCCCTGGTCATATTTAAAGAGCATGCTGTTTCAACAAATTGTTCATGAGAAATATTTAAAAGTTGATAGATGCAAGAAAAGATTCTTTCTCGTTCTAAAACTGAAAGTTGGTTAAGGACTAAGCCCGTAGATATAAGTTGATTATGGGGGACAGTAATACCCAATTCATGTAAAAATTTCCACCCTCTACTGTCTAATGATCCAGTTAGAACTTTTCGAATCAATTGATTGAATAATTGAATGACTTTCAACCACTCTGGTATTGAAATTAAAACATCAGTATAAAAGGCATATCCTTGTTTCAAGAAAAGATCAAAATCTTCCTGAAATGCCAAAGCATTATGATCTATAGGGTATTCTTTTTCATCGAAAAGATGCTTTTTACATATAGCACAGCAATATATCACTCTATCTGGAGCTTCCAATAATCTCGGTTGAATAGCACTATGACAATAAGGGCATTGATCTAATAAGCGTTGATCATGCTTAGTACATCCAACATGCCATATGCAACGCCAATTCAGCCGAAAATAAGCATTAGAATCTTCCTGTAAACATTTTGGACAATATTGCCAACCACCTTTATGTTTACGATTTTTCGCTCCTAACGCTAAAATCCATGATTTAAAGCTTACTTTACTATTGTGCAGATACAAATCCTTAAAAGTAGCTGCATCAAATTGATCCTGGGTAATACTGGTTACACTAACTAATATTTTTGAATATTCTTGGCTTAGACCTTGATCAATATCTAGCGTCCAAGGCCTCCATTTAGGCCAAAATATTCCTGTTAAACTCAGGGGATCACAACCACAATCAAGAGCAGCCCGTATCAACCATGAGGATAAAGCCTCATTCTGATATAGAGGTGTTTTAATACCCCATGGATGAGCCTCTGTGATACATACCATACTGAGTTCTCACAGGTTATTTCACTCTTTCTAATAATTGATGATCTATATATTCCTGACCAGTTATGATTGCCTTCTTAGCCGCCTCTCTTAAAAGGCTGCGTAAATTTCCTAAATTACCTTCCGTAATATCATGTAGATACTTTACGGTAGCAGGTTCCGCTAATCTCGATGGTTGTTTTAGGGGGAGAACTTTCTCAAATTTATTCACTATAGCCTGAAATTCTTTATCAAGTTGCCATAAAGGTAAATTAACAACACGGAAACGACTAACGTGTTGTGGGTCTGTATAAAGTACCCGAACTGCTTCTTCCGTTCCAAAACCAACAATTGGAATCTGAGTTTCATTACACAAATATTTGATCGCATTCATTACGGTTCTCTGCTTAATAGGAGTTCCACATAACAGAGAATTCATTTCATCAATAATCAGGAGCTTCACTTCATAAAGTTTAAGGCAATGTACAACTTGGTATCTTAATTTTGCAACGGGATCTCTTTCTCTAAAAGGTTCCCAAAATCTATCCAAAATTGCCATATACAGCGCTTTCTCATCCGGTGAAACAGGTGCCTGTACAACAATTACTGGCTTCACCGCATTATTTTCTGCATTGACATAACCCTCTCCATACAGTTTAAAAAACTGATTAATAATTGTAGTCTTACCATTATTGGGTTTACTTAATACCAATAAATTGGGCATACGACTTCGTTTTGGGAGGGAGAGCAACCCTTTCAATTGATCTAACAAATCATTCGCAGCTGGATAACCTATCCATCGATCTTCTTCCAAGAAATAGAGCCTATCTTCATTAGATTGATCAAGAATAGGGCGAAACTCTTGAAAAACATGTGAATAATTACTCATGAAATATCCTCATCATTTTCCAACTCATCTAAAGGTAATAATCCATATAAATTTTCCAGCTGTTGCACCATAACCGTGCTCTCTTGTTGAGACTTTTTGTCCTGAATTACGGCTTGGTTAATACTGTGTTGATGTTGAGTACTTCGCTGCTGTGATCTACGAGCTCGACGAGTCTTGGCACTTGCTTCTTGCACACGCTCTCGAAGTTTAGCTAATGCCTGACCTAGTTCATGATCCTTTAAATAATCTCCTGTTTCTTTTTTCAGCTCCTGGATTTTTTTATGTTCCCATATACTAAAGGGAGGGATACTCTGATCAGCCAAAGGAACCTTAAAATAGTTTTTGATTTCTGGATCAAAGAACCAGATTTCGCTAATATTCCTTGGATCACGTCTAAAAATAAATTTACGTTTCTCTTTATGATTATTAGGGTCTATTGCATTGATCCAGCTTCTCAAAACATCTGCATAATATGAAAGTCCATCTATAGTTACGCCTGTTGTTTGGACGGTTCTTTCAAAACTTGGTAAAAAATCAAGAAAAAAATTATGATCATTTGCAGGTAGTCTGGCAGCCCCTGAACCTAAAGTATTCTTATCTCCAAAAATACCAAGTTCAAAAGCATGAAGTGGAGATGTACCTAAAGCAGTATGTTTTCTTTTATGGTAAACATTACAGATAAAATCAATCAGCCACTCTTCAAACTCTGAGAATGTAAAAACAGCTTCTTTATCTGAGTTATAGTCTTTTCGTTGAATAATATTAGAAAAAGTTGTACCAGGTACAGCATGTACATCAGTTGCAAATGTGCCCATCAAACGTTCAATATGCCCACCAAACCGTGGCTTTTTAACTGGTCTATATTCCAGACGAATATCATGTGCCATACATGCATTTCTAAAAGTTTCTGAATGAAATTCAGGACCATTGTCCACATGAATCGTATTCATAATTCCCCAAATAGGCCATTCTGTTTGGATCTTGCGTAAAGCCAACCATTTCTCTTTAGGCAATACAGCTTGAGATACGCACATGGCAATAGACATCACAGATGGAGCATTTAAAGATAAATAGTAGCCGACAACTACTCGTGAAAAGACATCAATCGCAAGTGTTAGATAAGGTCGTCCGATAGGTTGTCTATTAAAATCATCAACTAAAATAAGGTCCACAGGTGTATGATCAATCTGAACTACAGCAAGTGGATAATCTGCATGAGGAAATTTTCCTGCAGCAGGGGTAAATTTATTATTTGCCTTTTCCTTATGTCCTCTTTTACGAAGTGTTTCTCTTTGACTAATCGCTGCTATGCGATTTCTTACTGTATTTGCATGAGGAACATCAAGGATATTATATTCATGACATAAACGTTTAACTTCAAGTACAACTTTTTGGACACTAATTCTCTGATTCGTTAGATATAAATCTTTAATCGCTTTTTCAATAACTGCTTCAGCATGTTTATTAATTATCTTTTGACCTTGCGGTAATCCTTCCTTTCTAGGTCTTAATCCATCAATAGTTCCATAGGCTTTATAGATTTTTAACCATCTATATAAAGTTGCTGCGTTTATATCATGTTGCTTAGCACGTAATTCTACTTCCTTACGACCACTTACTCCTTCCTCAATGAAGGGACGGATAATATTGAAACGCCTTTCAGCCTCAACCCAATCTTTATCAGTGATAAGCTCTATATCTTCATATTGCTTAATAGGCGTCGCAGGCTGTAATTCACTAATAGCAGCAATACCTTTTCTTCCAGTATTCTTGTTCTCAACAAAGACAGATTTCAGATCAATTATTTCAATAATTGTATGGGGAATACCTTTAACCTGAACAGATTCACCAGCTGCAATTTTGATATTCACACGTCTATCATTCATAGCAATTCCCACTTATCCAAAGTTCAGTAGAAGGTTGTAAAGGCAAACTCAAATCACATACTAAAAAACCATGAGCAACTAAATACCAAATTTGACTAATTCCATTTGCTCTGTCCCATTTCCCAAGGAAATGTCGAGCTAATAGTGTGTCAAAAGTGACAACTTCCCGATCTCGTACATAATCTAGTAAATGTTTTGAATCGGCTAATAAGAAGTTCATTTTTCGGTATTTTTGCAAAAACATAGCATTTGACCATAATTGATCTCGAATGCGTCCCTCATGGGCAATATGGAATTTCCAACCTTCTTCTTTACAAACCGTCATAGCAGCACGGTATCTTGCTTTCCATAGATGTAGATTAAGTTTTAAGTCTTCTGCTGGCTTTACTTCCACTAATTTAGGTGGAATAAATGGAAGAAAATTATCATGCTTATAAGTCACTAGAAAATCAGGGGTGTAAACCCGTTTCTTGCCATTATCAAAATATTCAATAGTAAATGGTTGAGACTCAACAGCAAGAACATTAGGATCAATCTCTAAACGGATAAGAAAATCTCGTTCAAGTGTAGATTCAAAAGCAACTGCGGAATCTTTTTTAAAAGGATAAAGGCCCGATACACTAATACGTGTATTACCAATTTTTCTTCTCGCGGGTACGATCTTAACTGTGTCGCATAATTGATTGTACATTCTTGGTTTCATCGCATAGTTCTTTATGAAATTTGTCGCATCGTTCTTTGTAAAAGCAGATCTAACCTATTGAACCTAGTTCAAATTGTCGCATAGTTCTTTGTAAATGACAGCGGCTCACATCCTAAACCGGGTGAAATTACCTTATCTCATTTAGGCGTTTTGTTTTTAGATGAACTCCCTGAGTTTGACAGAAAAGTTCTAGAAGTCTTACGTCAGCCACTTGAATCAAAAGAAATCATTATTTCACGTGCAGCTCGGCAAATTACTTATCCTGCAAACTTTCAGCTCATTGCAGCGATGAACCCCTGCCCATGTGGTTATGCATTTAATCAAGATAGTCGTTGCCAATGTTCACCTGAGAGTATTAAACGTTATCAAAACCGTATATCGGGGCCGTTACTCGACCGTATCGATTTACATATTGATGTACCGCCTTTAAAAGCTCAGGAACTGCAAGATCCAACGCCTGCTGAAGACTCCAGTAGTGTTCGACAACGTGTGATTTCTGCTTATGAGCAACAAATGCAAAGACAAGATTGTTTAAATCAAGCACTTTCACCGAAACAACTTGAGCAATATGCTGTACTTGATAGTACTTCTCAACGAATGATTGAGATGGCTCAACAACGTTTGAATCTGTCGGCTCGTGCTTATCATCGTGTTTTACGGGTTGCTCGTACCATTGCCGATTTGGCGCAAAGTGAGATGATCCAAAGTCCTCATCTCACAGAAGCGCTCTCTTATCGTGGCAATCATTCTTAAGATAAAACAGCGGATTATGAGTCCGCTGTTCTTTTATTAAGAGCTTCATTTAAAGTCTCGATTAAAGAAGTAATTTCTTTCTCTGATAAAGCCGCAAAGCCAAAACGGATACAATAATTAGTACATTCTTCCTGTTTAAACTTATGCTCTGTATCAATGTTGAGTTCTTTTAATTTCATAAGCTGATCTTGAGTAAATGCTTTCTGGAACTTCACCCATAAAGCCATTCCACCTGCGGGTGGCTGTATCTGAACACTCTCTGCAAAAATTCGATTGAACTCAGTTAATGCATGGTCTCGGCGTAGCTGATATATCTTTTTCATTTTGCGGATGTGCCGTTTTATTTCACCTCGCTGCATTAAGTCCGCTAACGCAAGTTCCGTAATATTATTACCTTGCCGATCAATCAATAAAATATCTTCAGTAATGGATTGAATGATTGTTGGGGACGCTACCATATATCCCAATCGGACACCGGGTGCAAAGACCTTTGATAATGAACCCACATGAATGACTAACTCAGAATGAGGCAAACTTGCTAAGGGTGGCATAGGCCGACTGTCATAGTGGAATTCGTGGTCATAATCATCTTCAATAATATAAAAGCCCCATTTTTTTGAAAGCTCCAAGAGTTGAAGACGACGACTCATTGGCATTGTGACAGTTGTAGGATATTGATGATGCGGAGTTGTATAAATGGCAGCTACAGAATGCTCTTGTAAAATCCGTTCTAAATCTTCAATGACAATACCTTGTTCATCTAATTTAACAGAAACCACTTGAAAGCCATTTGACTGAAATGCTTTAAAAGCAGATGGATAATACAATTCCTCAATAACGATAACACCCTGCCGATTAGGTAATGCTCGAGAGGCAAGAAAAATTCCCATCTGGCTACCACGTACAATACAAATCTCATCTTCGGCAACATTCATAAAACGTTCCATCGATAGCATTTGTTGTAAAGCCTGTCTTAGCTCAACCATACCTCGTGGGTCACCATATCCCATGTACTGGTTTTGCGTAATTTTAATCAGTGCATGCCGGTATGCCCGCGAAAATAGTTCGTAGGGAATAAGCCTCGGATCTGGCACACCATCGTTATTTGGGCGTTGAATCACTTCTTGAGTGATTGGTTTATCATTAACTGTTCGCTCAGATACTGGCTCTATTTGAAGCTGTTTTTCCGGCAAAACATCCGCCACAAATGTGCCTTTTCGGGGATGGGTCACAAGCCATCCTTGTGCCTCTAACTCTTCATAGACTGCTTGTACGGTTTTTCGATTAATTCCTAGTTCTTTTGACAAGCTACGAGACCCGGGCAGCATCGTACCCTGCACTAAACGGCCATATAAAATTTCCTGACTAATCAAGTTAGTCAGTTTTAGAAATACCGTTTTTTCTTCTCTTTCATCGATACGAAAATGTACTTGCCAAGGTCTTAGCATATTCGCCCCATCTGGACCATACAACTTATAAAAACTGGATGTATTGATTCATCCAGCTATTTTCTATTCTGCCTTCACCTACTTAATTTGGTCAACTGGACTGGAGAAGAGATGAAGACTGCTGCTGTAAACAAACAAGACCTGATGCAACATGCGCAGCAAGACATGCAAAAGTGGATTAGCGACTCAGATTTAACTGATCGTCAAAAGCTTGCACTCACTTGCCGTATTTTATTTGACCATGGCCATGATGCTGGTTTAGCAGGCCAAATTACCTGCCGTAGTGAAAATAAAGAGTCCTTTATTACCCAACGTTTTGGTTTAGGTTTTGATGAAATTACTGACTCAAATTTACTTGAGGTGAATCAAGATTTAGAACCAATCAATCAAGAAGGAATGGCAAACCCAGCTAATCGTTTTCATACATGGATTTATAAAGAACATCCAGAAGTGAACTGCATTATCCATACGCATCCTACCCATGTAGCGGCTCTATCGATGCTACAGGTTCCACTTATGATTTCCCAAATGGACGTTTGCGCACTTTACGAAGACTGCTCATTTGTAGGTCATTGGCCAGGTGTTCCTGTGGGCAATGAAGAAGGTATTTTGATTTCTTCTGCGCTGGGTAAAAACCGTGCTGTTTTGTTGTCTCATCATGGCCAACTGGTTACAGGAAAAACCATTGAAGAAGCATGCAACTTGGCGCTTTTAATTGAACGAGCAGCTCAACTGCAACTGCTAGCCATGTCTGCCGGACAAATCCAGCCCATCCCCCATGCTTTAGCAACAGAAGCTCATGACTGGGTTTCTACCGATAAACGCAACAAAGTGAACTTTGCCTACTACGCACGTAAAGCTTTGAAAAAACATTCTGACTGTATTTAAAAAGAGATTTCGACCATGAAAATAAACGGCATTATTGGCTACCCTGTTACCCCATTTTCTGATGACAACACCATTAATCTTCCTGTTTTAAAACAGATGCTGGATTTGCTGATTGCAAATGGCTGCGACGCGATTGCGCCTTTAGGCAGTACAGGCGAAAGCGCTTATCTTGAATGGGATGAATGGTGCTTAGTCGCAAAAACTTCAATTGAAAGTATTAATAAACGCGTGCCTGTCATTATTGGAATTTCAGAACTCACGACTGATCAAGCCATTAAAAAAGCCCAAATCGCGCAAAGCTACGGTGCAGATGCACTCATGGTGATTCCTATATCTTATTGGAAGCTAACAGACCAAGAGATTTTTGAATATTATCAATCAATTGCCCAAGAAACCACACTACCAATTATGATTTATAACAACCCCGCGACTAGCGGTGTTGATATGTCTCCAGAGTTAATTGTGCGTATGTTTAATAGCATTGCAAATATTACGATGGTGAAAGAAAGTAGCGGTGATATTCAGCGCATGCATAAAATTTATGAGCTATCAAAAGGAGAACTCCCATTTTATAACGGGTGTAACCCTCTAGCTTTAGAAGCTTTATGTGCAGGAGCAAGCGGTTGGTGTACAGCGGCACCGAACCTGTTAGGTCAGCGACCTCAACAGCTTATTGAACATGTGAAAAATGGTGAATTGGAACAGGCCCAGAATTCATTTTATCAGCAACTTCCTC
>MTET01001384.1_pt1 | contig 28174 bp, 24 predicted proteins | sample 1042671 | NCBI WGS metagenome assembly MTET01 (sample SAMN06185814, study PRJNA358809) | soil metagenome | isolation source: garden soil control | place: India | collected 2015-05-23
CGTCAGGCATTGATGAATGAGGCTTATTTGGATGCAGTGCTTGAAGCTGGCATGAATGTGGTTGTTAAATGATCACTCGTAATCTCACCCTGCCGGTAGAATGAACTTTCCGCTTTAAAAATTACTCGCGGTTAAATAAAAAATCTGAAGTATTGCCGGGGGAACTATTCCCTTCTGGAGTTATCCTGATTTAATGAGTATTAAATTTTAAAGAGTGACTTAGTTAAAGCAATGCTAATGCATACTTTTAAATTTCGAAGGCGGGATGCCGGTGTAGTTTGTAAAAGCCAGACTGAACGCACTGGCTGATTTATAGCCGACACGCTCAGCTATCTGCGCCATTGAGTACAATTGCGTCTTTAGTAAGTCTTTTGCAATCGTCATGCGCCATGCCGCCTGATATTCCATTGGCGTTATCCCGACAGTCTGTCGAAACCGATAGAAAAATGCTGAGCGCGAAAGCGCTGCTACTTTGGCTAATTGCGCGACAGTTTTTGTCTGGCTTATATCCTGATGCATTACTCGTATAGCTTCGGCAATTCGTTTGTCTGCTAATCCTACTAACAAGCCCGGCACCGCTGGCGTATTGATTTTGGTTCGGAAAGCTTCGATCAATAAAACCTGCAGCAGGTGACGCACAACTTGCACATAGCCGGGTGGTCGAGCTAAAGATTCTTCTATCAGCATTTCTACCAGACTGGTAAGCCTGGTGGCGTTGTGGATATGCACTAACTTCGGCAGTAAAGTAACCATGATCCTGGCGTCCAGCGAATCAAACCGGCAATGCCCCACCAACAACTGCACATTTGCTGCTTGCTCTTTGTCCCCTACCCTGAATCTGCCAGCTGAAACCTCTTCAGGCAGGGAATATACATCATCGCTCGCAAGAGGCGCTGTGCTGCTAAAGGTAAAATCGAAGGCTTCCGGTATCAGTACAAAATCACCTGCGGTTAAATGGCGCGGTAGGTCATTGTCCAGCGTTAAAGCGCATTCACCACTGATAACCACACAATAAAAAGGCTTTCCGGTATTTTCACGCTTAATTCGCCATGCTCCAGCGCCTAAAACCCTTTTGGAAAAAGCGAATTCAGGATTAAGCAGAGAGACTATTTCCGAGAGGGGGTCAATCAAACTCAGTACTCTTCATAATTTTTTAAGGACTTTACGCCATACATGGCATTGGCGAAATTTGGCTTTTTAAACAGCAAAATACCTTTTATCACAAGACTGGAAAGTCATTGCAACTATACGCGATACAGCAGATCACTTATTACCGGGACCAGAGCGACCAACGATATTCCGCTCGACGTCACCGATATCAACAGTATTTATTGAGAGTTTCGTTAGCTTAACCGGACTAATTGATTCGTTAGTGAATGATGCCCGGTTCGTAACTAAGTATAATGCTCCAAACACTCAAAAAAATAGTTCAAAGTAAATAATAAAGACCCTATTTACACCAGATTATCCTGTCTCTCAAGCACAAAAAAAGCCAAGAGACAGGTAAAACCAAATTATGCATTTTCAAGCATTTCCGAGTTCCCTGGCATTTTATTCCCAGCGAGGCAGTAATTCTTCACTGTAGCGTGACCCGAAACTGCCATTCGGAAATACTGCATTAATTATTTCTAATTCCTCAGTATCTAAATGCAGATCTAACGCTTTCATATTCTCTATAAGCCTTGCTTGATGTCGAGTTCCTGGTATCGGGACAATGCCTTCACCCTGTGCCAATAACCAAGAAAGAGAAAGCTGCGCTACTGTAGCACCTTTGCTTTCTGCCAAATTACTTAATTTTTTTAGTGCTGCTACATTCCGCTCAAAGTTGTCTTCATTCCAGCGGGGATCTCTGTGGCGATAATCATCAGCAGCATATTCCTTAGCTGGCTTTACTGCATCCGTTAGGAAACCTCGCCCCAAAGGAGAGTAAGCAACAAGACCAATATCTAATTCTCTAAGTGTCGGGAAGAGTATTTCTACGTCCCGTGCAAAAATTGAATACTCGGTTTGCAAAACGGTAACTTTTTGAACAGCGTTAGCCCTTCTTAGAGTTTCAGGACCCGCTTCGCTCATTCCAAAAAATTTAACCTTACCTTCACGGATCAATTCTCCTACCGTCCCAGCCACATCTTCAATAGGAACATTCGGGTCAACACGGTGCTGATATAGTATATCTATTTGTTCAACGCCTAAATTACACAGACTGTTTTCTGTCACTTTACGAATATTCTCTGGTCTACTGTCGGTGCCATAATCTCGGGTGAAACCAAATTTTGTCGCTAGAATAATTTCATCACGGAAGCTTTTAACTGCCCGCCCTAAAATTTTCTCATTATCTCCCCATCCATAAAGTTCAGCAGTATCAAATAATGTGACTCCGAGCTCATAGGCTTTTCTTATCGTTTCAATGCTCTGGTTAATATCACTTGAGCCGTAGGCCATACTAATACCCATAGCTCCATATCCAATTGCAGATACTTCTAGCCCCTTACTGCCAAGTTTGCGCTTATTCATTCTCAGTTCCTCCATTTAGAAACGTAATCTTCCGACAGAACTGTTTTATGTCCAATACACATCCCTACTGATTAATTGCCTAATAATGTCACTAGGTTGACTTTTTCCTACAAGAAAGCAACAATGAATAATGTCAAAAATTCATGAACTTGCTGCCTTAGTTTCGTATTTACCAAACTCGAATTTGGTTTCGATCCCGCGCCTTCAAATTTATTGCATAAGCAAACCGACGCAGTTGGTATCATTGGTTTATACACCTGTAGTCACACTTGTCCTGCAAGGTCAAAAACGCACAGTAATAGGAAACGCATCGTTCGAATATGGTCCAGGTCAGTACATCATCGTTTCGGCAGAAGTCACGGCATTGGGCCAAGTGAGTCAAGCGAGTGAAGAGCAGCCCTTTCTTGCTCTTAGCCTTAATCTTAATGACGAGATCGTTTCGTCCTTGGCAACCGAAATAATCGAATGGAATATTTCAAGCGAAGCTGCTGATGGGTTCGGCACAGGCTTGACAACAGAGCTAGAGTTAGACTCCTGGAAGCGAATTGTAGACCTGCTGAATCGACCTGAAGAATTGCCGTTGCTTCATCCACAACTAGAGCGGGAGCTTATATTCAGATTAATGGTTGGACCTCAAGGCAGAGTATTAAAAGGAATGGTAAAGACAGATTCTGCTTTAGCGCGTATACGCAACGTCATGGCATGGATACGTACACACTTAACTCAATCTCTAAGCATCGACGCGATGGCTGAAATGGCAAATATGAGTTTGTCAGTGTTTTACCGTAAGTTCAAAACGGTTACAGGGCTAAGTCCACTGCAGTATCAAAAACAACTAAGATTACACGAAGCTAGGAGGAAAATGCTCATCGAACATATGAGCGCTGCTCGAGCCGGATTTTCTGTAGGGTACGAAAGTGCGTCCCAATTCTCAAGAGAATACACTAGGTTGTTTGGTGCCCCACCGGGAAGAGAAATCAAAAAAATCCTCAATGAAATGTTAATCGACAAGTGAATGTCGAGTCCGAATTGCTGTAAATCAATAAGCTATAATTTAATTTATTAGTCTGGCGTTAACCTTTTGAATTAATTTAACAATCACAGACCTGACAAATAAATTCTAAGGGAGCGAACCCCAAAAATAATTGTAGTCACCATAGCAGGCGCCAAGCAAGAGAGAATGGCTTGCAGAGACTCAAACAAACAATACCTTAAGAACAACTAACCATCTATTAATTATATTTTCCCCGAGCACTAAAGCTGAATCGTAAGATTGCCTTAAACTCGAAATAAACGTAATCGCAAGTCAGAAGTGTCACGCAGCTAAAGATTAAATCAAAAGCTTCCGGGATTAGTTCATAATCGACTGCAGTGAAATGACTTCGCTAGTCATTATTCAGTGTTAAGCCGCATTCACCATCAATATTCCAACAATAAAAAAGTTTTCTGGTACTTGCACTTACGATTCACCGGGCTCCAGCGCCCAAAACCCTTTTGGAAAAAGCAAATTCAGGATTAAGCAGAGAGGCCATTTCCGAGAGCAGATCAATCAAATTCAGTACTCTTTATAATGTTTTAAGGACTTCACGCTATACATGACATTAGCGAAAATAGGTAAAGTACAGCTCCATTTCCGGACTTACAGAGGCAATATGAAAACAATACTTATCACCGGATGTTCTTCAGGCTTTGGCTTTGAAACAGCCAATTACTTTTTGTCAAAAGGCTGGAAGGTTATCGCAACAATGCGTAACACTGCCGATAGCTTACTGCAGGAGTCTGAGCGACTAAGAATATTGCCACTTGATGTCAGCGATATCAGCAGCATTGAAAATGTTGTGGCATTAGCCGGGCCTATAGATGTACTGGTTAATAATGCTGGCATCGGTGTAATGGGCGCCCTGGAAGGGACAACAAAAGATACCATTTACGACTTGTTTGCGGTTAATGTGCTAGGCACTATCAACGTAACTAAGGCATTTTTGCCGTTGTTACGGGCACAGCAGTCAGGCGTCATCATCAATATATCATCCGCCATAACGCTGGCTGCTCTACCGCTACTTTCAGTCTATACCGCCAGTAAAGCAGCGATAAATGCTTTTACCGAGTCTTTAGCCATCGAACTGGCACAGTTTAATATCCGCGTTAACCTGATTTTACCTGGCCGGGCTCCTGCAACCCGTTTCGGTGAGAACTCAAAATCCAGAATGGCCACCGCAATCCCGCAACCCTATGCAGAATTTGCTCAATCAGTATTTAAAGAAAGGAATGATAACCAGATTACTCACTCTCTGGACGTTATCAACGCCATATGGCAAGCCGCCACTGACAGTAGTTGTGCAATGAGAATTGTTGCAGGCGACGATGCCAAGTCAATGGTTCAGAATACCTGAAACACACTTGTTGTGCTGGTTTAATCACTCACGTCCAGCACATTAGCTCTACTAAATGACTGCGGTAACTCAGCAGCGCTCAACAAAATAATGGCCCAACTCACTATGAATAACCTTGTCGATGTATCTATAAGAATACCCGAAGCTGAAAAACAGCTAACAATATCAATCAGCCCGGTTTGCGTAGTAGTTGATAACCGAGATTCGCCACTTCAGCTGCGTATCACGCTACCTGCGAAAGGTAATAATATCCCTATCATTCTCTTGTCCCACGGACATGGTCCGTCGTTATATTTGCCCTCTAAAGATGGCTATGCGCCATTAGCTAATTATTTTTCTGAACAAGGCTTTGCCGTCATTCAACCTACTCACGCCAATTCAAAAGTTGCTGGACTTAGCCAGAGCCACTCTGATGCACCGCTATTTTTAAATGAGCGGTATATTGAAATGCAAACCATCCTGAATAATCTGGCTTTAATTGAAAACAATTCGCCATACCTAGTCGGAAGGTTAGACAAACAACGTATCGCAGTCGTTGGGCATTCCGCGGGAGCACTAACCGCGGCTATGTTATTGGGCATGCAATTGGTGCCATTACCAGGCGCCTTGGGAACAAGCCTGTCTGTGCCGGATGAACGGATCAAAGCCGGTGTGCTACTGGCTGCCGTCGGCAAAGGTGGTACTGATTTACACGATGCGGTGAGGGAAAGATACCCTGAGCTCAATCTAGATTACTCAGCCATGACCACCAAAACATTAGTGGTTTATGGTGACCAAGATGTAAGTGCACATTTTACCACTCGAGGTGCCGACTGGCATGCCGACCCATTCTATCTCTCACCCGGTAGTGATTATTTATTAACAGTAATCGGCGCAAAGCATGGATTAGGCGGTATAGCGGGCTTTGATGCCAAAGAAACCGACGATGAAGATCCTGACCGTTTATCAATAGTGCAGAAAATGACTGCAGCCTACTTAACATCTGCACTCTATCACACCGATACGATATGGCAGAAAGCCTGCGATGCGCTTAACGCCTTTGCCAGTGATCATGCCCATGTTAGCAGTAAATACTGATACTGCACCGAACAATCCCTATTAAGCAGCAATACTAACTCATCTCAGCACTGATACAGTTAATCATCCAAGAAGAGTATAGCGCGGGATAACCTGCCGGCATAAGGCGGCAGGTACCACCATATACCAGCAAGTAAGCACCTCTATTGTGTTACTTCAAATTGCGCTGGAGAAAATCTTTTATCACCGGAATGATTTCTGATTGGTGAGTCTCCAATGCAAAATGACCGGTATCAAAAAAGTGTATTTCAGCTTTCGGGATATCTCGCTTCCAAGCTTTTGCACCTTCCGGTGAGAAGAACGGATCGTTCTTTCCCCAAACTGCCAGCAGTGGCGGCTGGTATTTACGGAAATAGGCTTGGTACTCCGGATATTGTTCAACGTTGGATTTATAATCAAGCAGCAAATCCAACTGGATGTCTGCCATTCCGGGCTTTGAAACATGGAGCCCTTCTAAGGTGTAGCCATCTGGAGAGACTTTGGTTAAATCGGGCACGCCTTCCACATATTGCCACTTAATCGATTCTGCTGTAGGGAACTCACTCAAGGCGGCTCGGTTTTTGGTAGAAGGATCTTGCCAATATTTTATAATCGGTTCCCAACCATCGGCTAAACCTTCTTCATAAGCATTACCATTTTGAGAGATGATCGCCGTTACTTTATCCGGATTTTTGAGCGCCAAACGCCACCCTACCGGTGCGCCGTAATCGTGAACAGCAATAGCAAAAGACTGAATCCCTTTTTGCTTGATAAATTTATCGACCGTGCTTGCAAGGTTAGCAAAGGTGTATTCGTAGTCTTCCCTAGCAGGCGACACGGTAAAACCAAAAGCGGGTAAATCGATAGCGATAACATGATACTCATCTGCTAATGCATCAATAACATCGCGCCACATATAAGAAGATGCCGCATACCCGTGCAACATCAGAATTGTTGGAGCATTTTTACTGCCGACCTCTCTGTAGAAAATATTAACGTTTTCAATTTTCTCGTAGTTAAAACGCACATTTGAGTCAGTAGCATTATCCGTTTCGGTAGCAAGTGCTGCACCACTTCCCATGCTGGTAGCGAGTAGTATTGCTGGAATTGTTTTGGATTTCATAAATAACCTCATAACCAATTAAAGTCGAGTTAAAAGGTTACACCGCAACCAGTAACCAGTCAACACTAATTTTATTGGTTGCTTTATAAGAGCGATCAATATTCAGAAATCAGTATCAACATCTTTGTTGGCAGAACGAATCACTTCGTCTGGTAATCGATAAATAGGTCTACAGCTGATAAGCTCCTCAATACGCTGCCAGAGAATAGTGTCAGATCAAACACTCATGATTTAGCTGGCAACAGCTCGGCCTTCAAGAAGCGAGAACTACGTTTGTGCTAGTTGTAGCTTTAGAGCGCCAGGTATTGGCGCACACTCTGTAAGCAAGATTAGGAGGGACTTGTATCGGTGCAACGCTGATTCGAGGATGTAGCTTGATAAACTAACAACTAAGATTAATGCGGCAAGCTAAGCATCTCAGAGCCTGCATTGACCGTATCTTTGACGAGATTTGTGCTGCCATAAATACTATAAAACGAGGCTATGGTGACTTACCTCTTCTTAACTTTTTCTCTTTCTAAACTGCGCAGCTTTATGGCGATTACCACAGGTTGCCATACTACACCAACGGCGTTTGTGTGCTTTGGTGCGGTCATAAAACCATAAAATGCAATCGGGGTGTTCGCATTGCTTAATCAATGTTGCGTCACCATCAACCAGCAACTGAGCCACTGCTTCTGCAACCTGCCCCAGCATAGAAGCAACAGTATCACTGCGTGAGATACGAGTTATTGTCACTTTCCCATCACCATCCTGAGCTAAATGTGGTGCGCTAACATACGAATGCAGGTAGCTATTCAGCTTACTAATATCCTGAAGTTGGAGCTTCAGCTTAAATGAACTAATCAACTGGTAAGAGATGGCTCTTAACGCTTTGGCTTGCGAAAGTAACTCACCGTCGGCCAATTGGTCCAGCTGCAAAACAACCGGAATTTCATTCTGTCTTAGCCATCTGAGAACATCAGCATCACTTTCCCAGTAATCAACAACCATGTCACCACTGCGAACTTTAGTATTAAGTAAGTCCATCGCCAGATGATCCCCCAGCATTGGGGCATGAGGCGGATTTTTGTCATTCGGAATTTTAAACATAAGCATTCGCAACCTTGAAAGAAGAGCATGGCCGGTTACTTACTCCGGATTGGGAATAGGATGAATAACCATATAAATATAACTATACGGGTTACCTTAAGGATTTGCCAGTCATTCTTGAATAAATAGCCACGAAAATTTCTCCAATATCAGTAACTAACACTGGCAATCTGGGGGATAAAGATTCGCTCTTTATTCGTGCCGGCGCTAACACACTTAAATGTGACAACTCCTGCTTTTTTTCAGCAGGCCTCCATTAGAAGGCCTGCTCTAGTCGGCATAATATCAATTAACTGGAATGAGGCGCCTCAATTTCGTCGCTAGCTTCATTGCAATCTTCCTTCTTTTCCAGCGCGTCAGTCAGTTGAATACCGTCCTTCGCTACCTTTGCCTACAATCAATACAAGCCATTGCTTTATAGCCTAAAAAATTGTACTCGCATTTGCAACGTAGTCGCTAAATTTGCCAAGTTATTACTCTGAAGCAAACTGGTATCAGAATTATCTTTGTTGTGTTGTGCTGCATTTCCAATCTTCGTAGCCTTGTAACTAATATCTTCAGCAACTACTGACTGCTCTTCCGCTGTGCTGGCTATTTCAGTATTCAACGTATTGATAGTCCCAACTGATTCTTGAATACGCTGTAAAGACTGACGAGAAGACTGTGCTTTTGCAACACACTGTCGTGCAGTCTCACGCCCATTCTCCATCACCTGCTTAGCATCAGCAGCTTGCGTTTGAATAGAAGCGATTATATTGTTAATTTCCTCCGTTGATTGCTGTGTGCGACTTGCCAGTGAACGCACTTCGTCAGCAACAACTGCAAAACCGCGGCCATGCTCACCCGCCCGAGCTGCTTCAATAGCAGCGTTCAAAGCCAGCAAATTCGTCTGCTCAGCGACACTTTTGATGACATTAATGACCTGACCAATGTCCGAACTTGCCTCTGATAACCTTGTCAGAACTGATGCCGCATTCTCTACGTCAGATGCCAGTCTCTCTATGCTAACAATGGTTTCCTCAACCACTACTCTGCCCTCATTAACTTCTTGCTGAGTATGTTGTGTCGATATAGCTGCAAAGTCCGTCGTTTTGGCAACTTCTGACACAGCGGTCGACATTTGGGCTATAGCAGTAACAATCTGCTCTGTTTCAACCGTTTGCAACATAACCGACTTATTACTGTCCGCAGAAATACGGGACATTTCAGCCGAAGCTAAGCTCAATTGATTGGCAGCAGTGAGGATATCAACGAAAGTAGATTGAAGTGTCTTTAACATCAAATTGAATTCTTGAGCAAGATAACCGAGCTCATCTTTTGCATTATCATCTAATCGAACAGTAAAATCTCCATCTGCGATCTCATGCATTCTTGCTATGGTGTCCGATAGCGGACGTGTGACAATACGTTTTACTAACCACAACATCAGTCCGATTAAGAAGATCGCATTCATGAGTACGAAAATAATTATCTTGAAAATATCTGCCACTATTCTGCTTGTTAATTCGTGCTTTGGAAAAGCACTAACAATTTTGTAACCCCATTTATCGATCTCAGTAGAGTCAACACGCCACCCTTCCAAAGTGCCATTTATAATGTCATAGGCCAATGTCTGATCAACATGACGAGACAGAGAGCGAATGCGCCCTGAATTATCGAGCAGTCCAATAAAGCCACTATCAAGTAACTGAGTATTTTCTATAATGTTTTCAAGTGCTCGTATATCTGCTTGATAACCTACATACCAAATACCCATAACTTGATTGTAATCATCCATGATCGGTTCATAGCCGGTGATATAAGGGCGCCCGAGGATGTCAACTAACCCATAAAAAGCTTGTCCATTCTGAATGGCCTTTATCGCTGCTCCGTTTCGTGCCAGCTTTGTGCCAATTGCTCTTCGCCCATCATTTACAACGTTTGTCGCTATGCGAATAAAATCATCACCCGAACGACTAAAAATAGTCGCCGTCCCTCCAGCAATCTCCGTGGTTTGATCAACAAGAGAAAAATTATTCGCCTGCTCAATATCGCCCAAAAGTAAATTGGGAACTTCAATTCCATTAATGTTGACGATTTCTCCCTGACGTGGCGCACCTATGATAGCTGAGTCACGCTTCAATAAATTCATAGCACTTTTAACTTTCTGATTAATCAAGTTATCCGCCAGTAAAGCGAGTGTTTTTAGTTCTTCACGAACTTCTGTAGCAGACATATCGGCAGAAAGCGTTCGGCCAGAAGCTGTCTGGACAGCGAATGCAGTAATTGTAATCAACGTTAAAGTACCGATTGTTACAGATATTGAAATAGCAAACTTCCTTGCTATGGTTACTTTCTTAATCATCCAGTCTCCCGGGAAGCACAAATCAGAGGGTTAATAAACAACGCCTAGAACGCAACAAAACAGATTTCTAAAGCACAGTGCTAAAATGGATTGCAGCAGAGTGGGCTATGCTTAAGTTATTTGCTCTGGCTGATATCAATTGAACTGTAAGCCATACTAATGCCCATAGCTCCATAGCAAATTGCATATACCTCCAGCCCTTAATGACCTAATTTAAGTTGCTGGATTGTCATTATCCCAAATTAGGAAAACAACTTTGCAACAGAACGAGTTTTGACCCAATACACAACGGTATCTATTGATTGCCTAATAATGTCACCACGTCGATCTTTTTCTATAAGCAAGCCAAAGGATGCCAGCAAATTAGTGTTAATTACGCTGGCCCCCTACATCAAGACTCTGATGCTTTGAGCAATTATTTCAGATGGTCTTTTAACTCGCGGCCCGCCTGATCTAAGGCGTCCTGCACTGCTGGTACGTCACTTAACACATTCAACAAACCAAAGTCATGGATCATGCCGTTGTACCGCACTGTGGTTACGGTAACACCCGCTGCATTTAAATGGCGGCCGTAAGCTTCACCTTCATCGCGCAGCACATCCATTTCTGCCGTTTGGATCAACGCCGGTGGTAACCCCTTTAACTGCTCGGTGGTAGCACGCAGTGGCGAGGCATAAATTTCGTTACGCTGCTCCTGGCTAGTGGTGTAGTTATCCCAGAACCACTGCATCATATTGCGGGTTAAGAAATGATCGTTGGCGTAAGTATGATATGAAGTATTATTAAAGCTGGCATCGGTTACGGGCCACAGTAATAACTGGAACTTTAGCGCAGGGGTACCGGCTTCTTTGGCTTTTAACGCTACTACCGCTGCCATATTACCGCCAACGCTATTCCCCGCAACCGCTAAACGGCTGCCATCCACGCCAATCTGTTTACCCTGCTCGGCCACCCACTTGGTTGCCGCATACGCCTGGTTAATTGCTGTTGGGTATTTCGCTTCCGGCGACGGCGTATAATCTACATACACCGCCACGGCACCTGAGCGTGCGACTAAATCACGGATTAAACGCTCATGTGTGGGGAAGTCGCCCAATACCCAGCCACCTCCGTGGAAGAACATAAAGGCCGGTAGCGTGCCTTTCACGCCCTTGGGTTTAACTATCACCAGCTTAATGCTCTGGCCATCAACGTTAATGGTTTTTTCACTGACATCGGCTGCCGGCAAGGTTGCACCTTGCTGCGCCCCCACCAGCACCGCTCGCGCATCCGCTACCGATAACTGCTCCAGCGGCGTTCCGCCACCTTGCGCTAACGCATTTAAAAAGCCCTGCGTTTTGGTTTCCACACCCGGTGAACCCGCAGCAAAGGCAGTGCCGATACTTAAAGCTAACAGGCTGGCAGTTATAACAGTGTTTAATGTTTTCATGGTAGTTTCCTCAATCTGTTCAGTTAATTAATAGTCAGTTCTGCACGCTGTGTTAGCGGCAGTTATTGTTTAGTGGCCTTTGCCGCTTCAACAATCAGCGCGGCAACTTTGTCCGGGTGAGATGTCATCACCACATGGGAAGCGCCTGGTACTTCAACGATGTTTTTTGCTTTAGCCCGCTCTGCCATAAATTTCATCGCAACAGCCGGAATATTCTTGTCAGCAGTACCGTAAATGGCCCAGGACGGCACGGTATGCCAGGCCGGCTTGCCGGCAGCTTCAGTTAATGCCAACTCAGTAATAGGGCGCTGGGTAGCAGCCATCAGCACAGCCTCGGCAGCTGGGACGTCAGCGGCAAACTGCTCACCGAATTTGTGCTGTTGGATATACAAGTCTTTATTGCCATCTTTGAGCACTACCGGTGTGGCCAGTGTCGGGCCTAAAGTGCTGCCAGGGTAACGACCAGATAACTCCAGTACGGTTTCACCCTGCTCCGGTGCAAAAGCGGCGACATAGACCAGGGCAGTCACATTGGTGTTGTCCTGCACAGCGTTACTAATCACTGCACCACCATAAGAGTGACCAACCAGTACGACCGGACCATGGGTCTGCTTTACCAGGTCGGCAACATAATTCGCGTCGCCACTTAAACTGCGTAGCGGGTTCGCAATGGCAACCACCGGGTAGCCTTGTTGCTGTAAGTTAGCCACTACACCATTCCAACTGGATGATTCCGCAAAGGCGCCGTGCACTAATACCACTGTAGGCTTTTCTGCGGCAAAAGCGGCACTGCTTAAGGTCAAGGCTGCAGTAGCAACCGCAGCGGCGAGGTGGCGAAATTTAAACTTAGTCATAATGTATACCTTCTCAGTTAATAAGTGTGTTCATCGATTAACGTCACGCCTAAAGCGGCGTACTACTTAGCTTCAACTCAGTTGTCAGCGTTGGGAGTATATTAAAGGGCTAAGCTTGTCTTTTGGCGCCATATTGTCTAAATTATGATGCAGATAGTCTAATTCGGGGTAAATATGGATCGGCTTTCAACCTTACTGGCGCAGTTCGGTATGCACGCCACAACTTTTTATGCCGGCACTTTTGCCGGTGAGCTGGCCTTTGATGCGCAGGAACGCAGCGGCAAGCTGTATTTGTTTAATACCGGCAAGGCACGCTTGCAGATAGCAAAGCAGGATATTGTTATCAACCAACCCAGCCTGCTGTTTATTCCCAGGCCCTGTAAACACCAGCTAAGTGCAGTGGCGACAGATAATACCCAGCTGGTTAGTGCAGCAGTCAGTTTCGATGGTGGCCTGGACAATCCGCTAACCACTGCCTTACCTGATTATATGTTGCTGCCGGTCAGCGAGTTGCCCATCCTTGGTGATAGCGTATTGTGGTTGTTTCGTGAAGCAGCAGAGCAAAACTGTGGCAAAAATGCGTTACTAAACCGGCTATTTGAGCTGGTGATGATTCAGTTGTTGCGCCATATCATGGCCAGTAGCAGCTTATCATCCGGTATGATGGCAGGGCTGGCCGATCTACGCTTAGCTCGCGCCGTAACGCTAATGCACGATCAGCCGGCCAAGCCCTGGTCGGTAGCCGAGCTGGCCAGTGCGGCCAGTATGTCGCGCGCCAGCTTTGCTGCACAGTTTAATAAGGTGGTGGGGCAAACGCCGGCAGATTATCTGCTTAGCTGGCGCGTTAGCCTGACGCAAAAGCGCCTGCGCGAAGGGCGGCCTATTGCGTTGATTGCTGATGAAGTGGGCTATGACAGTCCGTCAGCACTGGCACGGGCCTTTAGGAGGAAAACGGGTGTAAGCCCCAGAGAATGGTTACAACAACAATAATATCTATTTAAGAAGCCCTGTAGCCAGTGCAAAAAACGCTTCAAGAGCTTTTGGCAAAACCTCTTGAGGCGTATCACTTGCCGCTACCCAGAGAGCAGCGTTAAGCGCAGCACCATTAATTAAACGAGCACCAACCTCAGTATCAATTTCTTTTAGTATCCCCTTGGCAATTAACCGCTCCAAGGTTAGCTTTGTCGATTCTAAGCAACTACTTTGACTTGGCCACTGTGTCGGATCGCCCAATACTGCCGGACCATCAAGAAGCACAATACGCTGAACTTCAGGATCGAGAGCTAGCCTGATGTATGCTGCACCTTCAGCAAGCAACCCATGCCAATCATCTCCCGCCTCCATGCGAGCTTTTTTGGCATGCACTGCCATTTCCGCATCAATTTGTGCAACGACGGCGGCTAATAACCCACGTTTATCACCAAAATTATGATAGAGCGCACCTCGGGTTAAACCAACGCTAGCCGTTATCTCGTCCATAGAAGATGAACTGTATCCCGTTTTAGCAAATGCACTTCGTGCAGCAGAAATTAATTTTTCCCGGTTTTCTGCCATAGATTTCATACGTTTATTCATGTTCACCCCACCAAATTGACATACACTCCGTACATCAAGCATTGACATACATTGCGTATGTCAATATTCTACATACGGCATGTATATTAAACCGCCAAGTGGTGTGGCGTATACCACTTTCTTCAGAAGTGATGAAGTCGGTAAACACAGCAAGTTACTCAAAAAATTTCAATTCAGTAAGGTTAAATGATGACTAAACGTGAAGTAATTATCCCTGAGGGGAAACATGATCTATATGAGCAGCATGGCTACTCTGCTGCGATAAAATCTGGCGACCTACTATTTGTATCAGGACAGGTCGGCAGTCTACCTGATGGTACACCAGAGCCAGATTTCAAACGCCAGGTTGAATTAGCATTTGACAACTTAAAGTCTGTTTTAAGTGCTGCAGGATGCTCATTGGATGACATTATCGACGTTACAACATTCCATACTGATCCTCAGAACCAGTTTGAGTCAATTATGGCGGTGAAACAACAGATGTTTCCATCAGCCCCCTATCCAAACTGGACTGCTGTTGGTGCAACTTGGCTGTCAGGTTTTGATTTTGAGATAAAAGTGATCGCGCGCATACCGCAAAGTGTCTGACACGGTGAAATTCCCCATAGGAAGCTAACCTTCATCTGCTTAACGGGCTTTAAGCCCGTTTGTTTACACTTAAACCTACCTGTGATCGCCGAACGCTTACGAAAATACTAAGATCTTAGATAAAGATAAAAAATATAGCGAATGTTTGGAATATTACGATCTCACTGAATTTAGAGTCGCGCGTCTTACTGGATAGCTTACAGAACACAAACTTGGATAGCCACAAATTATAAGATTGCTGTTCTGCTGAAGTGTTTCTTTAACACTTCAGCAGGCAAACTACAACTATTGACGACGACGAAAGATCATGCCGGCATGATGTAGAGTGTTTTCGTCAACAAACACACCATCAGCGGTAAATCCAGTGTCATCCCAATAATAAATCTGGTTGCCTTCCACCTCATAGCGCCCCTTATAAGCACTCTCGCGGGTGCCACGTGCTTCGTCATAACGGCAATTAGCAAGCAACTCATGGCGGATACGACCATCACTGGTTACCCACATGCCCACATAGGGATGCTGTTGATTGCAAGCTTGTGTATCTTCAGGATTGGCTAAGGCGAAATCACTGTGCGCCAAAGCCAGCACCAGTGCCGCGGTGGTCATAAAATGCCTTGCTATCATCATCTCGGTCACTCCCCCTTTCCGAATATGTTTGCATTCATTCGTTAATCTAGCTCAGGAAGAGCAGGGTGCTGTAGCATAAAAGTGTTAAGTTATTGCACGATCTTATAAATTGAAGATAGGAAGTAATTTTATTCCATAAAGTGGATTACATAAGCGATATCTCGGGCTTTTCTATCAAATGTCGAGTAAAGCCCTTGTTTTAGATGGCATATATTCCCGTGACGGTGTCTACAAGTAGAAGCCATACCAATCGCCACTTGATTTTTGAAACAATACAAATCCTCACAAGAGTCATTACAGTAAATGAGTACATCTTCTGGTGTAAATATTGCGTAACCATCCTCACTTGCCTTGAGGAAATTAAATGCGAGTACCTTAGTATTTACCGTCATTATAAATATCCTTGCCGCCACTGAGTTATTTGTACGCCATTTGGACAAGTATAGACTCTGATAGCGGCTAAAAACTTAAAGCGATGTGTTAGTACTATTAGGCAGGAAATTCAGAGCATCCTTAATGTACATCATGGTCTGGTTTCGCCATATTGCATGTAACTTTAAGGAGGTGCTATGAAGATTTTTGTTACGGGTGGAACAGGGTTTATTGGCTCAGCTGTGGTCCATGAGATGGTAAGCGCAGGCCACAAAGTTACAGCACTGGCGAGATCGGATGAAGCAGCAGCCAAGATTCTGGCGATGGGAGCGGAGGTTCACAAAGGTGACCTAAGGGACATTGATTCATTGTTACATGGTGCAAGGCTGAGTGACGGCGTTCTTCATTTGGGGTTTATACACGATTTTACAAATTTTGCAGCAGTTTCTGAAATTGACAAACAAGCAATTTTAGCACTGGGTGAAGGGCTAAAAGGGACCCAAAACCCTTTGGTTGTAACAGCTGGTATAGCCATGATTTCACCCGGCAAGTTAGCTCTGGAAACTGACAAAGCTCAGCCAAGTTCAAAAGAATACCCAAGAGCCTCAGAAGAAACCGTAGATAAGCTGGTGGATCAAGGGATCAATGCATCAGTTGTAAGGTTATCTCCCTCAGTTCATGGACCAGGTGATTATGCTTTTATTCCGGAATTAATAAAAATTGCTAAAAAGTCAGGTTTCTCAGCATTTCCTGGCGACGGTAGTAATAGGTGGAGTGCTGTTCATCGCTTGGACGCTGCATCCTTATTTAGGTTGGCTATAGAAAATCCCAATCAAGGGGCAAGGTATCATGGCGCTGCAGAGGAGGGCGTCGAATTCAAGGATATTGCCAGGATAATTGCACAGAAACTTAATCTGCCACTCAAGTCGATATCGCCTGAAGAAGCAATGATTCATTTTTCTTGGCTAGCTGGATTTGTTGCCATGGATTGCCCAGCCTCCAGTGCTATGACGCGAACACTACTAAATTGGAAACCGGGGGAAAGCACTCTACTTAGTGATTTGCAGCAATCATTTTATTACTAATTAAAAGTGGTGTGTAGCTGAGTAATAACAGCCAAACACCACTAAATCTCACGTTTCAAGTAGCTAATCGGCGGAACACCAAACATTCGAGAAAATTCACGACTGAATTGAGAAGCACTTTTATAACCAACCTCATAGGCGGCAAGCTCTACCCTCAACTTGTTCTCTTGTATCAATCTCTTCGCTTCTAACAGCCTGAGTTTTTGCCGATATTGAACAGGGCTCATGCTCGTGGCTTGTCTAAAATACTTAAAAAAATCTGAACGGCTCATACCAGAATTTTTAGCTAGTTCTGTAACGGTAAGCTCAGTTTTCAAATCTGTGTTTATCTCATGTACAGTTTGATAGATCCTATGCAATTTTGTACCTGAAAAACAGAAGGATGCTAACTGGGAACCGCAGTCGCTTTTTAAAACCAAATAACAGATTTCCTTGATAACTAATGTTCCTAAAATATCAAGTTCTCCTTCATTAATGATCTCAAGCAATCTCACGCATGAATCCAGGAGCCGGTTATTAATGCCTCCTTGAAAAAGCGCCTGAACATTTTGCTTGGTATCTATATCCATTGGCATTTTAGCCGCCATTTCTATAAATATATTTAAGTCAAAATCAATGAGTAGGCATAAAAAAGGCTCATTTTTAGATGCCAATGATATTCGGCTGACAACAGGTAGAGCGATAGGTGTAACGGTAAAAGTTGATGGTTTAATGTCGAACTTATCCTCCTCGGTGTAAACCTCCTTATTGCCTTGAGATACAAAGGCTAAGCACGCACTCCAATATTTCTTTTGTTTGGAACCGGTTTGACTGATCCTCAGACAACGGATACTCGTCAAACCAGCTTTATAGGTACCATTTTGTGCAGACAGTTTATTGAGAAGATTTTTAAACCGTGCTTCCAAAGACGTCATCGCAATTCCGACTTATTTAAAGCAACGCTTTTTGAAACGATGATCCTTCTCGCAATTTCAGAACATCTTTGGAAGGTGGTAAGCCAAAAAAACGTGAATATTCTCTTGTGAACTGTGAAGGACTCTCATAGCCTACATGATAGCCTGCTGTTGCGATATCAACTTTATTCATGTAAAGCAACTTTCTAGCCTCCTGTAATCTTAATTTTTTTTGGTATTGCAGCGGCGTCATGTTAGTGACTAATTTAAAATACCTGAAAAACACAGCTGGACTCATATTTGTCGAAGCAATAAGGTCGTCTAAATCAAACTTTTTCATAAAAGACTGTTTCAATATAGCGACAGCTTTAGAGATCTGAGTTAATCGACTATCCCCCTTTGCAATTTGGTGAAAAATCGAAGCTTGTTCACCTTGAAGTAACCAGTACAAAATCTCCTTCTCGATTAATGGCGCCAGTACTTTTATATTATTTTTGTTATTAGTCTCCAGTAGTTTCAGCATCCTGAGCACAGCATCAATAAGAGGCTCACTGGCTCTGCTCACGCCAACCCCATTTTTGATATTTTTAGTAGACATTTTAATATCATTAGAAAGTACTAATTCACTTATCAAACTCGTATCTATATCGAGTTTGAAACATAAATATGGCTGTTCATGACTTGCAACGGTGACTTGTCCCGTAATTGGGATGTCTACAGAGACTACCAGATACTCTAAAGCTCCATATCTTAATACCTCAGAGCCTATCACCAACTCTTTATTTCCCTGAAGAACAATGCAAACAGCTGGGTCATGAACCAGGCTAATTGGCTCTGTAACAGATGCTGTTCTGATAAGTGAAACCCTGGGAATTAGGGTTTGATAAATGCCGTCACGGCTACAATTCTTTGTAAACAACTGCCGAATTTGCTCTAAGGTTTGCTCTATATTCATCACTTTGCTCACTTTGCATCCGACGTTAGAAAATTTAATCGGTTTCAGAAAAAGCGTTTGCCCCAAAAGCCCGGGCCCAAGCTTTTTGATATTTTTAAAGTTCAAATACCCCCTCAAGGCAGCGTTTTAAGTCGCAGAGTAAACTCAGCCTCAAAGTTACAACAGTAGTACCGGTGTATGAAATTTCCCAAACCAGATCACACCAAAACTGTTACATAAATGCCTCAAGTGACAAATGATAGCAACAGGCGAGCAATTGATAATATCCATCAACAAGTACAGTTTTATGGTCTGCTAGGATCAACTTTCAAAATTATCTGGTGTTTTTTCAACCTATTTTGGAGTTCCTATATGGGCTACACAAAACATAACGAATTGCTCGCTCATGAGCGATCACTTCAAGGTAACCTATCAATCTACACATCTAAAAAGTTCTCTCAAGCGATTTTGTCATGCGTGGCCGCGTCAGCACTAGTTAGTGGGCCAGCAATGTCTTCAGTCAGTGAAAAAGTTTCTATTAGTGGTTTTGGTTCTATTTACGCTGGGCAAACTCTCAAAAGAGGCGAAGTGTTCATGGCCGATTTTGCATCAGTTGGACAATATGATAACGAGCTGTCATTTAAACCCGATACCATTTTAGGACTTCAAGGGAGTGCTGTTTTAGCTGACAACCTATCTGCAACAGCACAAGTGGTTTTAAAAGGTAGTGATGATTTCGAGCCAGAAATGACATCACTCTACTTTACATATAGGTCAAGTGATCATTTAACACTTATGGCAGGTCGCAGACCTATTCCTATGTACTATTTCTCTGAATATTACGAGGTTGGATACGCTTATCCTTGGGTAAGACCGCCAGCAAATTTATACTGGTGGTACATCACAGAAATGGACGGTTTATTCGGTTCATATTCTTTAAATGTTGCCGGTACTGACCATTCAATATCGCTGTTTTATGGAAACGGTGAATCTAAAAATGACAAAATGATCAACTATTATTTTCCGATGTTTGATAGAAGTGATGAAGAGTGGACAGACATCGCTGGTCTTAATTGGAATATAACAGGAGACTATTACGATTTACGTTTTGTGTATTTTACCCATGATGCATTAAGAACACAATATTCCTTAGGACGACCCAGCACATTAGGGGTCTTCAAACAAGAGTTTTTTGGAATAGGCGGAAGCTTACACCTGGACCAACTCACCATTTTGTTCGATTACAACAATGTCAAAAGGAAGAGCTCAAGAGAACTGGGTGTTGAAGTTGACAGAATAACAAAGTGGCCAACTTATGTTGTTTCTTTTATTTACAACATAGGTGACTATCAGCCATTTATTTCATACTCCAAAGCCGATAATAGTCAAACAGATATTCTTAACGATACTTTGGGAAATGAAGACGATTATGAGCAGCATGAACTTTACTCATTAGGACTTAGATACAACCTTTCATCTAATGCAGCCTTTAAAGTTCAAATTGACATATTTGACGATCAAGGGTTCGCTCCCCGCGGATGGAATATTCATGGCAACTCAAAAACATTGACATTAGGTGTAGATTTTATTTTTTAGGGTATAAATTATGAAAAAGCTTATTTTTTCAATTCTAGCTCTTACAACCTGGCCAACTCTGGCAGATATCTCAGTTATTGTTCATGCTTCAAACTCCGATCAATTAGATAGCAAGGTCATTGAACGAATTTATTTTGGCAAAGATAAACGGTTTCCCTCTGGTGGTGAAGCTATCCCATTGATTCTTAGGGACCCCGAAGCTACGGAAAAGTTTTCTAGGTTATTTCTTGGTAGAACAGCAAGTCAATACAAAGCTTATTGGTCAAAACTGGTTTTTACAGGAAAAGGTACTCCTCCTCGCGAGATCGGTTCAGATGCTGAGTTAATTGAGTTAGTCTCGAAAAATCCACAGATGATTGGATTCGTTAATTCACATTCAGTCAGCGACGGTGTTCGCGTGGTAATGAGATTGCAAAACTAAATTAGTTTTATTAAATAAACACTAACATGAGCCAAGCCTCAGATGATTTTTTTCTTGAATAAATTAAATAAGGTTATTGCACCGTCGGTAAACTAGCTTCGGCATTTCATTTTGCATTACGTTTACCGGGCCAAAAACTAAGGAGCGCAGAAATGAAAAAACTTGAAAAAGCACGAGTAATGACAAGATATAATACTGCCTCCTTTCAAGTTCAAGTTAGCAATAAGGGCCCCACCCCTCAAGATTTTGAAAAGCAAGTTTACAATTCAATTTCAATATGCGTTACAGCTGCATCATCCATTAGACACAACATTAATGTTATATTAAAAAGAATGAATTCTGGAAAAATTGCAAAAGACGAATTTTTTTATAGGGCTGAATCTATTTATAAAGCTCTAAATTTGATTGATAGAAATCTAGCAAAGTCAACAGAGTCGCTAACGTCCTTTCAAAAGCAGTATTAAAAATCCAAATAATCCTGATTGAACTGGTAAAACCTTTGTTTGGCGTTCATAAAAAATCAGCCGGAGCACTATATGTTTAACAGCATGTCAATTTCAAAAAAGATATTACTAATCCCTACTGTAGGAATAATTAGCTTCGCAACATTTCTCTACTTATCAACATTTACAGCGGGTAAAAATATTGAACACCTTAATGATGTTAAAGATATTCAATTCCCTTTTGTATTAGCCATAAAAGAAGTTTCAAACAAAATTGAGCACATTGAGACCGCGTTAAACCAATCAGTAATAACTGCTGATATGGAGTTAGTCGAGAAAGCAGAGACAACATCAAAAGAAGCTCTGGAATTACTTACTAAGTTAAAGAAATTGTCGCCTGACGATGTAGTAAAGCTGAAAGAAATTGAAAAAAACCTAGTACTCTATATAGAAGAAGGCAAAGGGCTATCAAGTGGAATAATCAATAATACTCTTAATTTAAATAACTCAACCTCAATTGCTCAGAAACTCAACATGACTTTGGTAAATTTGAAAAATGATGTATCAACAATCCTAACTGAGCACGTTGAGACATTGCATTTTTCAATAAGAGCTGCTAGTGACTCAGGAGAAGAACTAGTATCTATTGGATATGCCATGGGGTTAGTAACTATAACAATCCTGCTAGTGATATCCTTTCCTATTAGCAAGGGAGTACAAGGATCCCTGTTAGAGGTTGTCCATTCATTAAAACGAATGGCAGAGGGGGAAGCAGATCTCACAGTTCGGCTCGTTACCAAAAACAAGGATGAAATTGGTGAGTTAGTCAACTATTTCAATGCCTTCGTTGTAAAGTTGCAAACCACAATCCAACAATTAGTCGAAGTCTCCCGTCCACTTAGCGAGATGGCGGAGAAGGTTAGTATATCTGCAAATGAGTCAAAAATTGTTACTGAGCAACAGCAAACAGGAATTGAACAAACACGGATAGCTGTCTCCGAAATGTATTCCAGTGTTGCCAATATAGCCCAGAATGCTTCTTCGACTGCCAGTTCTGTTACTTCAGCGTCCAATTTATCAAAATCAGGTGCCGCTGTTGTAGTTGAATCAATTGAGTCAATCGCAAAACTTGCCAATAACGTAAAAACAGCATCTGATGTTGTTAATAGGCTAGAGAAAGACGCAGAGCAGGTTGGTAGTGTTCTATCAGTTATTAAGAGCATTGCTGACCAAACTAATTTGCTTGCATTGAATGCAGCAATTGAAGCTGCAAGAGCCGGAGAGCAAGGCCGTGGATTTGCTGTTGTCGCCGATGAAGTAAGAACATTAGCGTCGAGGACTCAATCCTCGACCACGGAAATACAAGCCACAATAGAAGCGCTACAAACTGCAGCAAGGAAAGCTGTAGCAACAATGGACGTAGGAAAAAACATGGCTGTCACTAGTGTGGAAAAAGCCGCGAAAGCCGGTGAATCTCTAAAGGAAATTGAATCGATAGTTGAACATATTAATTTAATGGCTGTAACAATAGCGACCGCCACCGAGGAGCAATCTGCGGTATCGGCCAATATCGCGTCCAGCGTAGATAGCATGTCTGAGAATACCGACAAGACAAAACGCTCTGCTACTGAGCTCGCTGATGTTAGCTCTGACCTTAACAAACTTGGTTCAACTTTGAAAAGATTAACTTCGTCCTTTAAAGTATAAAATCAGCAAATATCAATGGTTGTGGAAATTACAAATGCTGCCTTTAAAAATATACCGGACTTAATCATTGGCCAGGTACCGCTAACTTGTGTATTAATCAACTTAGAATCCAGACCGGGAATTGAGAATTCTATTCAAGAATAGATACTCGGAATAAAAGTATTATTTTTATCTCTGCAGATGCAATTCTCGCAACAGTTACTTTAGGTGAATTAGTCTAATTTCATCAGACTCATCTAATAAAAAAAACCGATTATATTTACCTTGGAGCAACGTTTATGAGTGTTAAGTCCTACAGCAAGCTCGCCCCGTATGCGACAAAATTTGCGACTCGGCTGCTAATTTCTGCACTAACATTAGCAATATCAGCCTGCGGCGGCAATAGCGATGCTGATGAATCTCAATCAGGTATGCCTCCTGTATCTACACTTCCGCCAGCAGTTACTCCCCCTCCGCCTGCGGAGTTGCCGGAACCAGCTTTTGAACCCGCACCAGATGCGAGCATTCAACCGTTACCCAGACCGGATGGGCCATCTTTACCATCACCTCCCGCTGAGTTACGACTGTCGGAAACTAATACTAGCATATTGATTGCCCAACCTATTCGTATCATTAGCGCTAGCTCATCCGGGGACGAAAATGCTAACCACACAGCAGATAAAGCTGTTGATGGTGATTTAACGAGTCGGTGGTCGAGCGACTTCAGTAACGATCCTGACAATGCCTGGCTACAATTCGATTTTGGCGTCAAAACCGCCATCGGCTACATGCAATTGCACTGGGAAAACGCATATGCTGAAGAGTACGCTATTTATATCTCTGACGATGCTAAGAACTGGTACCAGCTACGTTATATCATCGGTGCACGGGGGGGTATAGAGGAATTTTTTAATTTGGGTATAAACGCGCGCTACGTTCGCTTGCAAGGTATTACTCGTCACAGCCAATATGGTTACTCACTCTTTGAAGTGGAATTTAAAACTCCAGGTAGTGACACTTCTATGCCTCTACTGGACACTTCTTTTATACCTTATCCACTGAGTGGAAGTGGCCGCCAGCCACTGCCTGCTCCAACCGAGCCAATTGAAAAAGTAAGCTTTACTCTACCGGACGGCACTTTAGTTACGCGATTCGGTATGGTGGGACGATCTCGTCATGCTCGCGAGCGTGGTGAAGAATGGAACGAGGTTGGATTTGGGCAAAACAATACTGTCGATGCGCAGGGAAACCCCGTGGACCAGGGGCCCGGCGCGCATCTAAACTTTGTTGCAAACTACTTTAAAAACCGTACCTGGGGCGTAGAGTTTATTGATAACAGTAATGTCGCCGGCGTTACTGCACCCAAAATTATCGTTAACCAGTATTATCAGCAAGCACAAAAAGGTGGTGGCCACTCTTTTGTAAGGCGCTTTGATGAACCCAACGTTACCGGATTTGGTTGGATGAGCCCGGGTGATTTGCTTGATGACTCTACTTATCTGACTGATGATGCCCCTTGCCCAGTTGTTCCAAAACCCGCTAACGGAGTACTCTTAAACCCTGACAGGGGTTACAACAGTATCATTGGTGCCAATGACGGCTGCAGTGTAGTGTTTGATACTTATCCTGGCCACAGAGTTCTCTCCGCAAATAATGATGGTGTACTTGTGCCCAATGGAAATAACGTCGCTGCGCGGGCGCTGAGAAAAGGCGATATCATTGAGTTTACAGGTTCTTTCTTTTCTACCCGCGAAGAGATGGACGCTATTGGAGATAGCGGCGGCTTTCGTTATTACACTAACGAGTTGACGTACATCATGGGTGAGGGCCTTCGCCCCTGGTATGGTGTTCAACCGCGACTAATGAATGAGCCACTGCCGGACAGTGCCTTGCAGGGAGGGCTCGGGTCGGTATCGTACGATTACGCCGACAATTCCACCTTTATTTTTCAACAGCCCCACAACAATATAGGCATGCATAATATTCAGCGCTTTATGGAAGGTCGGCGCTGGCTGCATACAAACTTATGGACGGGCCAACATAATGAGACTGGTAACGATCGCAATGACCAAGGGCGCTACCTACAAGGTCAACATTTTAATCAGTCATCTTGCATGGGCTGTCACATTAGTAATGGTCGCAGTGTAGCTCCTTCTGTAAAAAACCAACGGCTAGATACCATGGCAGTTCGCGTTGGCTCTACCGGTACCGACACCAACGGTAACTATCTACCTCATCCAGTGTACGGTCAGGCAATACAAATGAATGCACGCTCTGTTACCAGCGGCACCTCTGAAAACTGGGGTAATGCTGCGGTTGTTAGCGGCTTTACTATCAAGAACGTAGAACTCGCTGACGGCACTATTGTAGAGCTAAGAAAACCTGAGATTACTTTTGAAGGTCCGACACCTGATGTTTACTCCCTACGATCGGCACAACCTTTAATAGGTATGGGACTGCTTGAGGCCATTGACGATGACACTATCTTGGCGAGGGTGCGCAGTACACCGGATGCGGACGGCGTTCTTGGTACCGCCAATTATGCTTATGACCCCGAAACCGGCGAAGTGCGCCTTGGCCGTTTCGGCTGGAAAGCAACAAAAATCAGCCTACGCCATCAAGTCGCAAGCGCTGCTTTACTGGACATGTCGGTAACCTCATCTATTTACCCAAACCGCAAATGTTTGGCGGGATCACAATTCTGTGATGCAGCCAGCGGTACAGAGCCAGGACTGCCGGATGATGCGCTTGAGTTGATGACGGAGTATCTACACCTTTTAGCTGTGCCAGCACAGCGTAATCTAGTTAGTGGTTTTCCAAAAGGAGTGTCACCCTTGAGTTATCTGGATGTTGAACCGGCAAAAATTGCGCAGGGTGAGCAGGTATTCAAAGCTATTCGCTGTAATGCTTGCCATGTCAGCGAAGTGAAAACCAGCGCTCGTTCAGCGTTTGACGAAGTTCGTAACCAAACTATCCGGCCATACACCGATCTATTGCTACATGATATGGGTGAAGAGCTAGCAGATGACTTTGCTGAAGGACTTGCTACCGGAAATATGTGGCGTACACCTGCGTTATGGGGGATAGGCTATACCAAATACGTCGCTGCCAGCGTACCGGTCGGTTATTTGCATGACGGCAGGGCCCGGACATTAACAGAGGCAATTTTATGGCATGGAGGGGAAGCTGAAGTGATTAAAAATCGTTTTGTTAATTTATCGACTGAAGAACGCGAAGCTCTGTTAGCTTTTCTGAACTCACTATAATATTGAACCAATAGTTCTGCTTGGGGGAACTTGTTTCCCCGCAGTGAGTGTATTAGCCAATTAATCTTTACCACTTCTGTATAGCGATGCTAGTCACTACGTTCGGATTTGTTCGGAGCTAAACCGCATCATTGTACTATTTTGCAGACAGTTACAAGCATAAGATGTAACTTCTCTGGTTAAACTAGACATAAGCCTGCAAGAGAAATTCATGCAGGCCATGTTTTTCATATAACCTGTAAATTCAACAGACTAAAATTAAAATCTGATATTAACTGAAGAATAGAAATATGCCCCTGCAACGCCAAACGGGGACAAGCTTGAGTAAGGAAAGATCCCTGTATTGTCAGAACCTCTAGCGCCAACTAAAGTGCTCTCTACAGTCGTAGCTACCTGTTCGTCAGGATAGACATCAAAAATGTTGTCAACCCCAACTCTAAACGTAATATTCTTCATAAATGTATAACCTACACTAAGATCTGTAATAACTTTTGCACCAAACGTTTCAATAACATCAAATCTATCAGAACCTATACCCCTGACTGCAGTTGTGTCGTACCCGCGCGTGAGGACATCCACCTGGGTCTGTGTAAGATTAGTTAAGTCTGCTTGTGATACTTTTCCATAACGAGTTGCGGTTAAATTTACTAACCAAGCGCCTTTGCTCCAATTGAAATTTAATGCAATTTTAGAGTCGGGAGTCCCCTTTGTTAAACGTGTTTGAGAACGTAAATCGAGCAAGCCGGTGCTAATACCTAAATCTTTTATTTCACTTGGCGTATCTCCCAAACGGTCGATCTTCGACTCAGAAAAATTCGCTGCAAACGAGCTTTTCAAGATACCTTCTAAGAAGTCAAAGGAATAACCTACATTCACATCAACACCTTGCGTTGTGGTATCGACGCCGTTAGTAAGAAAAGTGACTGCTCGTGTCTCTCCGAAGCCATTTTCTCTCAGTAAATTTGTAAGCGCTCCACCACTAAACTGAGAAGACAGTACAATTCGATCTCTTAATTTGATTTGATAGAAATCAACTGATGCAGTTAAAGCGCCACGATTATAGGTTCCACCAATTGAAATATTGTTAGCTGTTTCTGCTTTAAGTTTACTCGCACCGATTAGCGGAGCTAAATCTGAGTTTGTAGAAACTATGCGCGTTAACACAGGTAACCCAGTACCAAAAGCGACTTCGTTACGTTGAAAAAATTGCTGCGGTAAAGCCGGAGCTCGAAATGAGGTGCCTGCAGATGATCTAAGATTTAATGTATCGCTGAGGGAGTATCGAGCAGCAACTTTGTAATCAGTTGATGAGCCAAAGTCTGAATAGTCTTCATACCTTGCTGCGAGAGACAACAAGAATCTATCATGCCACTCTTGTTCTGCTTCAATATAGAAAGCAAGATTGTTACGCCCCTCATCGACGGCTTCCTCAGGAGAAGTCCCCCCAGCTGGCTGCGCCCCAGCTGGGGCTGGTCGACCAGCATTTGGGCCATCCAGTATTGGAACGCCACCAAAACTGTAAGATAACAACTCACCTTCTACTGCTTTGAATTTTTCGTCGCGGTATTCCAAACCAAATGCCAGGTTCATAGCAAGATCGTACCCTAATTCAATTTGGCGTGTTAAATCCAGTTTATTAGTCCATTGATGAAGTCTTGTACCGCCTCGTTTGAAATTAGTAGGACTCTCTAAACCAAATGATACGTTATTAGAGTTTGAGTATGCGAGATCTGTTTTGCTCGTTCCATAAACAGTAGAGAGATCCCATGTAAAGCCATATAGGTCATGCCCCAGGGCAAGATCACGAACATTTATCGCGCACTTTAACATAACTGATTGACCGCGATCTTCAGCTGTGATCAGATACTGGCTTTTGCGCGGAG
>MTET01001993.1_pt1 | contig 28083 bp, 23 predicted proteins | sample 1042671 | NCBI WGS metagenome assembly MTET01 (sample SAMN06185814, study PRJNA358809) | soil metagenome | isolation source: garden soil control | place: India | collected 2015-05-23
TCTTTATTAACTTACCTGTTGGGATTATTTGTGTTTTAGCGGCAATGCGCTTGTTAAGAGTGGCTGAAACAGAAACGATTTCTTTAAGAATCGATACCGTCGGTTTAGGTCTGTTAATTTTGTGGATTGGTGCACTACAGCTCATGCTCGATTTAGGGCATGAACGTGACTGGTTTAATAGCACCAGCATTGTGGTATTAGGCTTAACTGCCGCCATAGGCTTTGTGGTGTTCCTGATATGGGAGCTGACCGACAAACATCCCGTCGTGGATGTGAAAGTCTTTAGGCATAGGGGCTTTGCAATCTCGGTACTGGCCTTGTCGCTTGGCTTTGGAGCATTCTTTGGCAGCATTGTACTGATTCCCCAGTGGTTGCAAATGAACCTTTCTTACACCGCAACATGGGCCGGCTATTTAACCGCAACCATGGGCTTTGGTAGTTTGACCATGTCACCGATTGTGGCAAAGCTCTCGACTAAACATGACCCACGCGCACTTGCGAGTTTTGGTTTGATTTTGCTGGGTGGTGTGACCTTAATGCGGGCATTCTGGACCACAGATGCTGACTTTATGGCGCTGGCTTGGCCGCAAATCCTGCAAGGTTTTGCTGTGCCGTTCTTCTTTATTCCACTGTCAAATATTGCACTTGGTTCAGTACTCCAGCAAGAAATCGCATCTGCTGCGGGCCTCATGAACTTTTTAAGAACCATGGCAGGGGCGATTGGTGCTTCAATTGCAGTCACCGTGTGGGATGACCATGCCAAAGTTGCCCGTAGTGAAATGGTGTCAAACCTTCATACTACTGAAGTACAAAACACACTTTTGCAAAATGGTTTTACGGCTGACTCGACGCTTGGAATTATTTCAAACCTTGTCGATAAAGAAGCTATTACCATGTCGGCAAACCATGTGTTTTTACTGTTTGCGATCGTGTTTGTCTTTGCGGGACTGGTCATTTGGCTGTGTCCAAAACCCAAACAGGTCAGTGGTATGCCTTCTCACTAAACATAAAAAAGCATCTCTTCGGAGGTGCTTTTTTTTAGGCCAACTACAAAATGAGCGGGTTTATAAATAGGAAATTTTGCCTGTATTTAAAGAAATAAAGCATGCCAGAATTGGGCAAATCAGTTATAAAAGAGTGTGATAACAAACAAGGAGACATTACACAGAGCACAAAATAAACGTCCTCAATCATTTAATATTATTAAAACTTTATTTTTATCAAAGATTAAAAAACTGAAGACCTGAAAACAAAGAAGCTTGCATGGCAATTGCATGGATAGGCAGGCGTATATATTGGAGTTATCACGTGAATAAAAGATATTCATTTTTGTTCAGTAGTTTATTAGCAGTCGGTTTATTACAAGGATGTGGAGATGACTCCTCGTCAGATCAGCCCAAGGATGATTCAAATACAACCCCGCCCAATTTAATTGTAGATAATGACCCGACCAGTTGTAGCAAACTAGCTCAAGACGGTTCAAGCGTGGTGGTCGGTTCAAACCAAAATGGTGACCCAGCCGCACCAGAGGGTGCATCGGGTTATAGACTCGGTAACACGGTTAAATACGCAGATAAATATATGGTGGTGGCCAACACGCCACTGGCGGTAAAAGCGGGTTGTGATGTTTTAAGAGCAGGCGGTAGTGCAGTTGATGCAGCCGTAGCAGTACAAGCCGTACTTGGTTTGGTTGAGCCACAGTCGAGCACCATTGCCGGTAGTGGTTTTATGATGTATTACGATGCCAAAACCAAACAGGTCACCGCTTATGATGGCCGTGAAACTGCACCAGCCGCAGCCAACGAATTTTATTTAATTCGCCAAAATATATATGACCCAAATTCACCAGCGCCTGTACCAAGTGCGCGCCGTAGTGGCCGCTCGATTGGCGTGCCGGGTGTGATGCGTTTGCTTGAACAAGCACAAAAAGAACATGGCAAGCTCAAGTGGAACCAGCTTTTTGGTGAAGCAATTGGTTTGGCTGACAATGGTTTCCGCATTCCGGGCCGTTTAGCAGATGCAATTGCAAGCAATGCAAACAGCTTAGCGCTCGATGCAAATGCAATGGCAACCTATTTCTACCCAGATGGATCACCACGTAAAGTGGGTGAAACCATGACCAATAAAGCCTATGCAAAAACCCTAGAAGCACTTGCCACGCAAGGCGCAAATGCATTGCACACTGGGCCGATTGCACAAGCCATTGTGGCAAAAGCAGGGCAAACCGTAGGTGACGACCCAGCAAAAACTCCAATTACCCCAAGTTTGATGACCTTGCAGGATTTATCGAACTATCAAGTGAAAAAACGCGACCCGATTTGTACGACGTATCGTGACCGTTACTATGTATGTACCATGCCACCTCCATCTTCGGGAGGGATTGCGGTTGCGCAAACACTGGGTATTTTAGAAAACTTTGATATGTCGCTTTATCCACCTAAAAATCCTGAAAATGAAGGTGGTGTGCCCGATGTTATGGGTGTGCATTTAGTGTCTGAAGCAGAGCGTTTGGCCTACGCCGACCGCGACAAATATGTCGCAGACACCGACTTTGTCGCTTTACCAGCACAGGGTATACCAAGTTTTATTGATAAAAATTACCTGAAACAACGTGCCGCACTGATTAACCCGAACCAAAGTATGGGCGTTGCACCAGCAGGTAATTTCAATCCAGCTTCGGGTGTGGACACCACTGTTGAACATGGCACGACTCAGTTTACGATAGTAGATGCCTATGGCAATGTGGTTTCAATGACATCGACTGTTGAATCGAGCATGGGTTCATTCCACATGGTGGATGGTTTCTTGCTGTCAAACCAGTTAACTGACTTTAGTGCGAACCCTTATGACAGCACTGGGGCACCAGTTGCCAACCGTGTAGAAGGGGGCAAACGCCCACGTAGTACTATGGCGCCAACTTTAGTGTTTAAAGGCACCACGCCAGATGAGTTTTATATGGCAACAGGTTCACCAGGTGGCGGTACCATCATTCAATATGTGGTTAAAACTTTGGTGGGTGCATTGGACTGGAACCTAAATGCACAGCAGGCGACTTCGCTTGTTAACTTTGGCGCGACCAATAGCAAAAACACCAATATTGATAGCTCGAATGTACAGCTTTCTTTAGTTGACCTCATTGAAGGCTTAAAAGCAAAAGGGCATGGCATCTCTAACACTGCGCAAACCAGTGGTATTTCAACGATTATGAAAGTAAATATAAATAATCAAAGTAAATACGCAGGTGGGGTAGACCCTCGCCGTGAAGGTATTGTGTTAGGTAATGGTGCCTTATAGACCACACTTTAGAAAAAGCTGTCATTTTTGGCAGCTTTTTTATGAGGGGCCTTGAAAAAAACAAAAGGCTCTCCATTATGTAAATATGTTCATCAGTAGCAGACTGTTGATAAATTGCACAGCATTTTATTTTAGTTATGCTATGATGTTCAGACATTCATGGGGATGTTATTGGCTTCGACGCCGGTGATGAAACTCATAGATGCATGCCGAGAGCGCATTTTCTCTCGTAAATAAAATTTGCATTTTAATAGTCGCAAACGACGAAACTTACGCTCTAGCTGCCTAAGGGCAGTTTGTCCGCTTCCTAGAATACTTGTGGTTTAGGAACCCGACCGTAGCGCACGCACACAAGTCCGTATAGAGTCAAGCCTCGGGGCTTTATACCAAACTTAGAGGATCGCACCTTGTACCCTGTTCGTCGGGTCACTTGGTGTTAAAACAATAGACGATATCTAAGCATGTAGTATTCTCGAGCGTAGTGCTGGCGGACGCGGGTTCAACTCCCGCCATCTCCACCAAGATTCGAAAAAGCCCTGAAACGTAAGTTTCGGGGTTTTTTATATTCTAAAAATATAATTTATATAAGAATGATGAAAGTAATAAAGATTTCATACCTTTTTCAAAAATTGTAAACTTCTTAGGTATAACAATAAATTAGCTTTAGGAAATTAAATTATGTCAGAACATAAGTTAGATAAAGGTAAAGAAGTAATTGAGTGGATTGTAGAGTTAGGAGAAACTCTTGGCTATTTTGTCCAGACTGAATACCCTGTTGCTAAAGAAAATAAAAAGAATATTGCAGCAGTAGATGTAGCATGGTTTTCTAATCAAATTAATAATTTCCCTATTTTTATTTTTGAAATAGAAAGTAGATCAAGTAATGCAATGGCCAATAACCCATTGAAAGTATTTGCACAGAGCAATAAACAATTTGAGAAACCGCTATTTTTTTTTCATATAATTATTAAGGGAGGGTTGAAATCAAGTAGGCCTAAGTATCTTGAAGCAATGTACGGTAAGGAAAACTATCGTATTTATCTACTTGAAGAGTCTAATAATAACTTTCTTATTGAAGATATAATTACTCAACATAGTAGAGTGAAAAGTGATTTCGACTATATAGATTTTTACTGTTTGCTCCAATCAGAGTTATGGAAAGGTACAGTTGATTGTCCAAAACTTCTTAAGTTTGCGTCAAAACTTGAATTATCAAAAGAAAATATTACTTGGTCTTATATTTGTCTAAGCTTTGAAGATGAACTTGTTTTTAAAGATTTAATTGATTTATTTATTGATGAGGCTAATAATAATTTTATAAATACAAAAATTAATACTTATATAGGTGAGAACTGGCTACCACCTATTATTTTTTCATTATTATGTGGCTTAAGTAAAAATGAAGATGAAATGAAATATTGGTCACTAAAGCTAATTGATTGGCAAAATAGAGATAAATTTTTACTTCAAATAAGTGCAAAAGCTTTAGGCATGTCACGTGATTATGATGAGTTCATCATCGGTTGTGCTCCTCAACTAATTACTTTATGTATTAGTTTAGGATTGAGGAAAGGTAATTTTCAAGAAGTACTTATTAATGTACTTGAAGAAATTGTTGATAAAATATATAGCAGTTTTTATGGATTAAAAGCAGCTATATATTTGCTTCATATTAGCACTGTAATGAGTATGAGTAATTTATATAGTAAAATGAGAAGTTATTTATTGAATTTTGATTATTCTAATAGAACGCATATTAGAAATTATGATCTTGAAAAGGAAGATGAATTTATTTTGATGTTTATGAAAGATAGAGTTTTTTTAGAAAAAAGTATCAAATTAAATGATTTTTTTAGTTTCTGTTTGGATAAGTATAAAAATATAAAAGTAAGTAGAAAAGAAATAATTTTACGTACAATTATTGATGAGGGATTTGTTTTTAAATGGGATAATATTCTATTAAATTTTCTGTGGTCAGATCAAGATTTTTGCAATTAGAAGAAATTTTTTCAATATATTTTTATACGACTTTTGTCGAAAAGAAGGATGTTTAGAGCTTTAAAAAAAATATAAATAAATGATATGATAGTAAAAGGAGAATATACTCTACTTTAAGAGCATATTTATATTTTTATAATTTTTGAAGCTAAGAAAATGAACGAAAAATTAGATAATGCTATAAAAATTCCTTTTAAAGTTTCAGCGAGAACTGCAAAGCTGATTGGCTTAGAAAACTTTTCTAATGAAGAAGGGGCAATTGTTGAACTTGTTAAAAATACGTATGATGCTGATGCACATGATTGTATCTTAATTTTCGATTTAAAAACAAAAAAAGAAAAACAAATAAATAAAGATGGAAAGGAAAGTACTGTTGAGAAAATTGACAGGGAGAAAAGTTATATTTGTATTATCGATAATGGAATCGGAATGAATGATGAAATTATTGAAAATCAATGGATGACTATTGGGACGGATCATAAATTATATGAGCATACTACAGAAAAGAGTAGGGTTAAAACTGGTGCAAAAGGTATCGGTCGATTTGCGCTCAATAGATTAGGAATGTTAACTAATCTACTTTCATTACCTAACAAGTTAGAAGTAACCAATGGAGAAGAAACAAATAAAAATGTAAAAGAATTATCTGAAAGAGAAAATATTGTAAGTTTCAATAATTTAGTTGAGTTGGGGAGTTCTATTACGGAAAAAGAAGATGATAGTATTGATACTAAATTCGTCGAAAATAAAGAAAATAAGTGTTTTGAATGGACAGTAGATTGGAAAGAATTTGATAGAAAAGGAGCTACTGTTTCAGATATTGAAGCTATTTTATCTAGTAAAGTAGGTCTTAATTTAAAACAAGATTTATTAAATAGATTTTCTAGCTATCCTCAAATTACCGAGCTTTTAAATAATATTGAGATTAAAAATGGTACAGTAATTGATATTACTGAACTTAATGACGATTGGAGTGAGGAAAAATTAAAAAAGCTTTTTAGCAATTTAGAAATGCTACTTCCACCTGTAGAGCAAAGTAATTTTAATATTAATTTATTTTTACTTAGTAATTTAGATGAATTTGGAAAAGTAAAAAGAGCTTATTATGATGATTATGACTATAAATTAAAAGCTACCTATGGTCGTAATGGTAATGATTTACTGGAGATAGAGATCATACGGAATGAGCTTGATATTAATATATTAGAAAATAATTATAATGAAATTTTTCAAATGCCTACTATGCAAAACTCTCCATATCAACTTGAAGATTTTAAGAAAAAAAAGATCCAATGGGATATGCCTATTAGAAAGCTATTGGGTGATGAGATAAATGAAGAGTTACTGAGTAAGATTGGAAAATTTGATTTCACACTATATTTTTTAAAAAATACAGTTTCTGATGACAAAGAAGATCTTGATAGTTTAAAAAAATACCCTTATAAAAATTTTAATAGTTCGAATAGGAAAACTTGGTTAAAAAAATTTGGCGGTATAAAAATTTTTAGGGATGATTTCAGAATTAGACCATATGGTGAAAATGGTGATGACTGGCTTCGATTGGGTGAACGACAAGCTCAGAGTCCCGGAGGTGTAGGGCAAAGACTTGGAGGCTATAGAATTAGACCTAATCAAGTAGCTGGTACTATTAATATATCGAGACTAGATAATCTAAGCTTTCAAGATAAATCTGGACGTGAAGGTTTAATAGAAAATGATGAGTTTGAACTTTTTAAAAATATAATAAAAGAAATTATTTCTATATTTGAAAAAGATAGAAATACTATAATGTATAATTTATCGGAAGTTCATAAGAAAAAAAATATTGAAGCAAGTAAATTAAGAAAAGCTAAAGAAGATGCTGAGAGAATAATTAGTGAAAAAGAAAATAAAAATGAAATTAGTAGCTCACAAAGTGGTGAAGAATTACCGCAAGATAGTCAAAATTCAAAAGAAACACAAGAAAATATGGCTGATGCATTTTTAATTCTTGAAAAAGAAAGTGGAAAAAAAGATGAAGAGTTACGGCTTTTAAGAAGTCTTGCAAGTGTTGGTTTAGTCATATCATCTTTTGCGCATGAAGTTAGAAGCCTAAGAGCTAAGTTAATTCCTAGAACAGATCATCTTATTAGCGAACTAAAGAACTTTTTAAATGAAGAAGATTTAGTTGATATAGATTTAGATGATAATCCTTTTTATATGATTAACTTAATGAGAGAAGATGATTTTAAATTAAAACATTGGTTAGATTATTCTTTAAGTACTCTCAAGGTTGATAAAAGAGAAAGAAAGAAACTAGACTTTTCAAATTATTTTAAAGTTTTTAAGACTAATTGGATTAAAGCTCTTGAACAACGAAATATTGAATTAAATTTAATTAAATTAGATGAAGAGGAACATTTTATTAAAGCTTTTGAAGTCGATATGGACTCAATATTTAATAATTTATTATCAAATTCTATTAATGCACACCATGGATGTAATGATGAGCAAAAGAAAATTGAAATAAGTTGGGAGAAAAAAGGGGATGATATAGAAATTATATTTTCTGACAATGGTAAAGGTTTAGACGTAAAATATAAAAATAATCCAAATGAAATTTTTAATCTAAATGAATCATCTAAAATTGATAAAATTGGAAATAAAATTGGCACAGGTTTGGGATTGTATATAGTAAAATCTATTATTGAGGAATATAGTGGCTCTTCTATATCTATAGAAAATATAGATAATGGTTTAACGTTTAAAATAGGTTTTAAAGCTATAAAATGAAATATAAAATTGCATATATAGATGAAGACAGAAGTTGGATAAATATTTTTTATCATGTCTTTAAACATGATTTTGAAGTTATTAAAATACATGTTAATTCTACAACTTCAATAACCACTATACTTGATAGGCTAAAAGAAGATAGTCTACATGCTATAGTTACAGACTATCTATTGGTAGAAAGTGGTGAAGTAGAATTCAATGGCAATATAATAGTTGAGGAAGTAAGAAGAGCTAGACCTCATTTCCCTATTGTTATGTTAACTTCACATGCTAGTCAAGCGATAAGCCATACCGATGATGTACATATTATTTATAGTAAAGATATATTGAGTGCAGATAATGATAGGGGTAAAGAGGAGCTTGAAATATTTAAAGCAAAAATAAGTTCTAATATATCTAATTATTATCGAAAAATTGAAGATACTAATAATAAAATTGAAGAATTTGTTGAAAAAAGAAACTCAGTTGGTTTAGAACCTAGCGAGGAAGAAGACCTTACTAAATTATATATCTTATTTGATGAGTTAAATCCTGATGGTAAAAGTTTACCTACTCACCTGATCCAAAGAGATTCTATTTCTAAACTCGATGAGTTTTTAAAAGAGACTAAAGAAATTTTGGAACAGCTTAAAAAAGATAGTTAGAGAAGTAAAATGATACCATTTAGAGAAAGTACTCCTAAACGAAGAGATATTAAAACAATTGTTTCTAAATATTCAGAACATAGAGATGATCTAAAATTAGATTTCAAGTCTCGCTGTGGTTATTGTGATGATGCTGATCTATGGCGAACTGTGTGGTTTGAAATAGATCATTTTGTTCCACAGAAGTATTTAAAAACTATTAAAGATACAGATTATTCAAATCTTGTGTATGCATGTAGATCATGTAATAACTCAAAAAGGGCTCACTGGCCGAGTGGTGATGAAAATATTCATTATAAAAATAATGAAGGGTTTATGGATCCTTGTTTTAAAGGCTATGATGAGCAATTTGAGCGAACTCTGGAAGGTAAAATACTTTATAAAACTGAATTAGGAAAATGGATGTATTTTAAACTAAAACTCCATAAGCCCCAACATGAAATTATTTGGAAAATTGAGCAGTTAGATAAATTGATTGAAGAATGTAAATTAATACTTGAGAAAAATGATAAACATATTCATATTAAAGATCGTATGTTGAAATTATGCTTCTCATATATAGAATATACAAAAAAGTTAGGTAGCCTTTAGAAGAAATATTGATATGAACTACATTTTCTTCAGTTTTATAAAAAGGGTGGTGAAAAGTTAGAGAATGCGTAGATATATAGAGTATTAAGCTTTAGATAAATAATTTTTTGATAATTTGTTTTTTAAAAAGAACAAATTATCACTAAAAGCTGGTATTTATGGGGGAGGAGCTTTATGATTGCAAACGCTGTTCGTGCTTTTTTCATTTGCAGCAAGAAAAGTAGGTAAATTTTACAGGCTCCTCATGAGAAATGCATTTCATTATTTAAGTTTATATGATTCTAGTCCCAAAAAGATTGATAAACTTATTATCTCAGCATTTCTTAATATCAATAATTTGATACCAAAAAATAATATTCTTCTTAAATCCTATTTTATTACTGAAGATAATATTCAAGAGTATACATCCCTTATTGAATTTATAAATATTTTAAAAGAAGAAAAAGAAAATTTTAGCTTTGAGGAGTTAATTGAAATTTTTGAATTTGTAATTTCTCCAGCTGATAGAGTTGTTAATGGAGCAATTTATACTCCTAAAAATATTAGAGAATATATTATTAATGAGGCCTTTCATCGTAAACCTGTAGTTTCTGATTGCATTAAAATTTCAGATATTGCTTGTGGTTGTGGTGGGTTCCTATTTAACACGGCTTTATTTTTAAAAGAAAAATTAGGCTTGTCTTTTAGTTATATATTTGAAAATAATATTTTTGGAGTAGATATACAAGAGTATTCAATAACTCGAACAAAATTGCTTTTATCTTTATTAGCTATTCATGCTGGTGAGGATGAAGTTAACTTTAAATTTAATCTATATCAAGGTGATTCGTTAGAGTTTGATTGGAAATCTAAAGTTACTAATTTCAAAGGATTTGATATTATTTTAGGTAATCCTCCATATGTATGTGCAAGAAATTTAGATAATGATACCAAAGAAAAATTAAAAAAGTGGGAAGTATGTAAGGCTGGAAACTCTGATTTATATATTCCTTTTTTTCAGATTGCTATTGAAAATTTAGCTTCAGAAGGAATTCTTGGTTATATAACAATGAATTCTTTTTTTAAAAGTTTAAATGGTAGAGAATTAAGGGCATATTTTCAGAAGAAATGTCTTGCTTTTAATATTATTGATTTTGGTGCAGAACAAATTTTTAAATCTAAAAATACATATACATGTATTTGTTTTATAGAAAATAAGAAGAAAAGTTTTATAAATTATAAAATTATTGAAAGTACAAATTTAAATAAAAAAATTAAGTTTGAAAAGATATATTATAAAGATTTGGATTCTAAGAAAGGTTGGAATTTAAATGCACATAAAATAATTTCGAAAATTGAATCTATTGGTCGACCTTTTGGAGAGTTATATCAAACAAGACATGGGTTAGCTACTTTAAAAAATGATATTTATATTTTTAAGCCTGTTTGTGAAGATGAAAAATACTATTATCTGAATAATGATGGGTTATTTAAAATTGAAAAAGATATTTGTAGGGATGTAGTTAACTCTAATAAATTGAGTCGAGAAGTTTCTTTAGATAATCTTAAGGAGAAAATTATTTTTCCTTATGATCGAGAGATTAAACCAAAATTACTTGAAGAAAACTTTATAAAGGTTTTTTATCCTGAAGCATATAAATATCTAAAAAATAAAATAAATATTTTAAAAATGCGTGATAAGGGTAAAGGTGATTATGAAAATTGGTATGCATATGGAAGAACTCAATCTTTAGAAAAAGTTAAAAATAAAATGTTTTTCCCTAAGTATTCCGATAGAGCACCAAGCTTTATAATTTCTTCTGATGAAGATTTGCTATTTTATAATGGACTTGCTGTAATTGGAAGTTCAGATTTAGAGATGAAGATAATAGAGAAAATTATGGGTTCTAGTGTTTTCTGGTATTATATTATGAAAACTAGTAAGCCTTATTCTTCTAATTATTATTCTCTGAATGGTAATTACATTAGAAATTTTGGTATATGTGAGCTTAATGAAAGTGAAAAAAATTTTATTTTGACTGAAGATCGTAAGGAAGTTTTAGATGAGTTTTTTGAAGAAAAATATGGTGTAAACTTAAGTTATTAATTATCTAACCCTATGACCCCTGTGCCACAACAGAACTTTAATTTTTGCGTTGATTTAAAGTAAAACGCTATTACAGCTACTCTTACTTTATCTTTAGAAGGGTAACCATCCCACCAAAATTCTCAATAAAAAAGCCGCTTATCATAAGTGGCTTTTTTATTGATTCATTATTTACGGCAATCGTCGGGTCCTAATTCATCTTTAGTATAGGAAGAATTTATTTTTTTCACCCAAGCTTGTTCTTTGTTATTTAACCAAGTATAAATATCTTTATAGTGATCTTGTTCTTTGGGTGAGATTACATCTTTAGTTTCACGTACAAATTTCGCCATCCAACAGATTTCATTCAACTTACGAGTATTCAAACTTTCTTCAATAACATAACCATTTCCAGCTTCTTCTTCAAAAGCCTTTAATATATTTGCATTTGTTAATGTTGCATAAGCTAATGATTTTGTGACATCACTATTTTTTTCTTGAAGGGCATATCTATACACTCGGTAATTTGTAATTATTACATTGACTGCGCCACGTCCCGCATTAACTAAAGCTTCTCTATCACTATTTATCAGGTTATTTGCACAACCATTTATGAAAAGCATAAACAGAAGGGCACAGATAAATTTAACATAAGTTCTGTTTACTAACATTGTGCAGATCTCCGAGGGTTCTCTGAGTTGTTTTTATTATTTGAATCAGTTGGGGTAATTTACGTTAAATCACTTTAGAAAAAGCCCTGAATAATCATGGCCTTTCCTAGCTTAGATTAATTTTTTACATTCAATATCATTTAGAGGTGAATCAGTTTTCATAATGATTTTTTCAATTTTGGGTTGATGTACCAAAGCCTCTTTTGAAAGTTCTTTAGCTTTAGCTGACATCTCACTTCCGCTTTTTTCTTTAAGTTTTATATATTTTTCAATGTATTTATTACTTACACATAATGAATCTAATGCATCAATTGACATCTTACTTTTTTGACCCGAAGCCATTAAATCTAGATCATCATTAAGCTTTATGTCTAAAGAATCGTAAGTTGTATTGACTGCATACATTAAAAAAGTGGCATAACTTAGCAATTGATCATTAGTTTGAGTTACCTTGTTAGCTTCATTGTATGCTGCTTTATATAAGAATTTTGTGTAATAAAGCTGATTAAACTGGGCATAGAGTGATGCTTCGCTTGCTTGGGTTACATCAGCTTCAGTAATTCCATGTTTTTGAGGGGGGACTTGGCTACATGCTACCGTTAAAAGAGACAATAAAATAATACAAAGTTTAGATTTCACAATTAATTAACCATTTCTTATTCAGGCAGGGAATAACTAGATTTAGCTATAACTAATTTATAAAATTAGCTATATAAAGCTCCTTTTAATTGGAGCTTTATATAGTAATATTTAATTAATATTTTCAACTATTTACAAACTTGCTGAAAAGTTGCTAGAGATTTTTCTTTGCTATCTCTTAGCTTGATAATTTCATTTCTTGCTTCGTATAGTTGCTTAACACTTTTCTTGGTGTCTTCGGTGATATTGGCTTTATATCGCTCATCCGTATTATTTATATAGTTTTGCATGTAGACGGTCAGCCAACAGACATCGTTGAGATCGGTATAGTCAAACTTATTTTTATCTAAGCCAGTTAACCAATTACCATACTCATCATTCAGTAGACTTTGTGCAGTTCTTACTTTTACAAAAGTATTTTTGAACATGATCTCTTTTAGAGCTGGTTCTTGTTTTACGTCTTTATTGGCTTCCAAAATCAACTTTCTATTATCAGTAACGTAATTCTTGAAGTCCTTTTGAATAAATGTATCTACATCCTCTTTTTCAGATGCTTTACATCCATTGAAGCCAACCAAAAGAAGCGGTGCTAAAAATATTAATATCGTTTTCTTCATATTATTACTCGTGGCTAGAAACTACTGAGCGGCGGTGTATATTGATATTGTCGTATAAACTGCGATACGGTAGCACTATCATACGGATAATTAAATACTTTTTTATATATCCTCATTAATAGGTATGGTCGATTATTAACATGAATAGGCTAAACTAATTAAAAGATATCTCTTAAAAGAGGAGTCTTTCATAAAGAAATCCTCTATTGACATAAAGATGACTTACTCTGAAATTTTAAATAACTTTCTAAGATATTAACCCTATATGGTTACATATAACTTATTTTTTAGTTTAAGTAAGTTTTGATATTATTGTATTGAAAATTAGAGCAGGAACTATAATGACAAGTCCTATTTTTTTACAAGACCTTCCTATTGAACAATTAGAAAAGCTTTCAAAAAATGATATTCAAAAGATTTCTAATGCTGAAAAACTCTATTGGGATAATAAACCTCATATTATTTACTACGTGGCTGTACATGGTGCTAAAACTCAGAACGATGGTTTAGTTAATGTATCTTCTACTAATACAAAAATTAAAGGATTATCTATTGCCCGTGTTGGAGATGAAGTTATTTATGCAGATGGCACAACCTCCAAAATCATCTCTGGTGCTGGTACAGCATGTATTGTTGATGGATCACCGGTAGCTCTAGTGGGCAGTCGATTAGAAAATGGGGATGAAATTATTGAGAGTCCGAATAATACTATTGCGATTAGAATTTACAAAGATCAGGCCTTACCTCAAAACTTTTTGAGTCATGACTAATTTTTAAGGGGTAGGCTATGGCTAAAGGTTTTGCGATTCACAACGCTATTACTGATCATGGTGGAGTTGTTCCATCTACACAATCGAGAAGTTCTCAGATGGGAAACTTGTTTGTTAGAGCTGGTGATGGTCATATGTGCCCTAAATGCAGGTGCTGGTCTATAGTTATTAAAAGTCATGACCATGTGATTTTTGATGGTAAACCAGTGGCATATGTGGGTGATAAGCTATCATGTGGTGCAACGATTCAACCACAACAGTCTCATGTTGTAGGGGAAAGTGGTAGTCCTTATTCTGGAAAGGATAGTAATCCTCAAAGCCAAAAATATGATGAACAATTGAAAATTACTTTTAATGATGAAACAGATGAATTACTTAAATACTTTGATTGTCGAGTCAAAATTGGCGAAAATTTCAGAAATGCAAACTTAGATATCACTGGTAAAACAAATAGGTTTTACACTGAAGGAAAAGAACCTATTACTGAAATTGAGTTAACACTAAAAGATAATATTATTTACTTTGATGAACTGTAGGAGGGTTTATGGGATTATATGAACAAAAGAAAACATTATCTGATATTTTTACAAATACAAAAAAAGGAAGTATTCAAGAAGTAAAACTCAGCTTACCCAATCGTCCCCTTACTTCTGGTGAGGTGAAACTTGTACAATCAGTATATAAAAATAGTATTGATTGCTCTAAAATTAAAATATATTTAGGTAGTTATTTTCCGTTTGATGCACAAGATGTTGATACTTTAGTGACACCTAATGGTAATGTTTATGTAATGCAAAAATTATATAAAAGTGATTATAGTACTGAAACAGATGATTTTAAAAAAATTTTTCTTCATGAAATGGGTCATGTTTGGCAACACCAAAAAAAGTTAAAAGTATTAATTCATGCGGGAGCAGTTCAAGCATGTGCCAGATTAAAGAGTACCAATCCTAATGATTACAATATCTTCGAAACAAAAAAATATCCTTCGAAAATAATGCCTAACTTAGTTGAGACACTTCCGAAAAAATTTGTTGATTATAACTTAGAACAGCAAGCTGAAATGGTCTCCGATTATTGGGCTATTCAGCATGGTGGAATGGGTTTATTAAGCAAGAATAATAAAGCTAACATTAAAAACCATAATTTAACGCAAGTTATAGAGCTTTATAAAACAAAAATTGAGGAAGCTTTAAGCTAGGATATAAATATGGATATTATAAATAGTATTAAGTTGATTTTTATTTCATCTTTAATTTTACTCAGCTCAGGATGTTCTATCTTAAAAAGTGAACCTCAACTAACTGGTTCAATTGAGTCAAAAAATCTACTATTCAGTTTCAAAAATAAAGATATAGTTATTTTAGCCTATCAAGTTAATAGTTTAGAAGAGTTTGAGAAAGATGGTTTAACTTATAAAAATATTCTTAAATATCAAAATTATGAAGGTTTTAAGGAAATCTCAATTGAAGATTATAAAAAGAAAAATATTCTAGATAATCATGCCTATTATTTAATAGTGACAAAAGAAGGAACAGTCTTACAAACCTTTGGGTTTTGTATTAAAGATAAAACTGTCTATCTTCAAGAGGACAAAAAGGATGATCAAGGTTTTACAAACAAATGCCACAATTTATAAAGATATTTTCTAGTTCATCAAATACTCTTTTATCTTTTTTGAAGATTCTAAGTTTCAGTATTTTAAAATTTATTTTCTATCATTTCAAGAGAAGTAAGTAAGAATGACATTGATATAATATATTGATTTTTTTAGATATTGTTTGGATAGTTTTAAATATAAATAATATAACTTTCCAAGGCCCCCGTGCCACAACAGAACTTTAATTTTTTGCGCTGATTTAAAGTCATCTACCATTGCGACACAGAGATAAGGGAGCTAAGCCAAACGCTTAACCCATGTCGTTTTTATCGCACCGTCGCATCACACTAAAAAAAGTAGGGGCAAAGTCCTGTGGGAGAGCAGGACTTTGCAAACTGACATGTTCTAGACGTTGCATGAGCTTAGGCGAATACACTTGTTCAAGCCGTTGGTAAATAAAGTCGCAACTGGCTTGGGAGTGTCCACCAGACAGGCAAATTTTTTCAAAATCCTGTTGAGTGTGGAGGTCACAACCCGAAACGCTGTAATCACCGATCACAAGGCCTAAAACCAAAATAGTTTTATAAAATTTCATATTATTCTCGTAATGATTGGGGATATATCAATGAGAAAAAATAAACCGCTATATTTTAAGTTTTAAAATCATTTTTAGAGGCAATAGTTAACCCGCTTATAAAAGCAATAAAATAAAATGATTAAAATTTTAAAATAAAATTATTTATAAATTTAAAATATTTTAGGTGAGAGAAAGCCTAAATTTTAAATAAATAAAATTACGAGAGAGGATAGGGGATTAATCTAAAAAAGGTCATGGTTAACTCCTTAAAATTTATGGAGCTCTACCACCAAAAATCACCGTCAATTGATTATGGTGGTAGAACGAGAAGGGGTTGACAGACTGGGCATACAAGCCAGCACGCGCGAGCGCGTCCCCCTCCCGTCCTACCTCAACGGTAAGGGGGAGTGCGGGTTGCGCACAAGTCTCATACTCAGGAGAGAATGTACCTGATACGCTGTATACTCGGTCTGTCAAAACCGACTGGCAATGTAGGCCAGCGGGACCATAATAATCATAAGTTTTTAATAGGTCAATTCAATTTAAATAAAATATTATAAAAATTTTAAATATAAATTTATATTTTAATTAAACTCAAAAGTTAATCGATTTAAATCGTAAAATTAATAAAAATAATAAAGCTAAACTAAACGTTTAGCCTTTGCTTAAAATGTATAACGGTAATTAATAAATACACGATGCTGGTCCCAATCTTTCCGAGACATGCCATTTATTTTTTCACCTAGGTTTGCATTTTCAAACTTTGATTCATAATGCAAAAATGAATAACGCACATCTAAGTTTTTCACCCACGGCAAGGCATAACTCACCGTAAAGTCAAAGTAACGCTCTTTACCTTCAATATCACTGCTGATGTTACTTTGGTGCGCGCCAAAGCCATAAATATACTTCGCTTCGGTTTTTAAGCCTTTCACGTAGTCTTTCCAGTTATATTTCAGCCGAAGGGCAACGGCAGTTTCATCGTTATTGGTAAAGTCGGGGCCAATGGTCGCAGAGGTCGGAAACGGGTTGGTGCCGTGGTCTTGCGTTAAAACCGAGTTGCGGGCCGAGTGCACGGCAAAGTTATCTTCTATCCAAAAACCATCAAACTTTGAAACGGCAATGCCACCTTCAATATTATTCTTGGCCACATTTACATCGACAAAATAACCATTCCCTCGGTTGTTAATGTCTTGGCCTTTGACACAGTCCAGCTCAGTTTCGGCACCGCATTTAAACAGCTTGCCATCGTCACGCGAGAAAAACGCACCCGTGTTAAATGTCCACACAAGGCCATGCAAGGGCAATTTATATTGAGCAATCGCCCCATACTTTTTTAGATAATCTTTGCTGTTTAAATACTCGGCATTCACGCTCCAGTTTTTGTACTGATACTTGGCACCAAGCAAACCGACATAATCAATTCGCTCGTCATTTTCGGTCACCAGTTTTTCAAAAGAGTCCATGCTGCGCGGTTTCCAGCGGTCATAGTAAGCCATGTAAGTCTGTAGCTGATCATTCAGTTGAAACTGACCACTTGCACCCGAAAAGGTGTCGGGCACTGCGCGGTTATTGGTGCTTTTAAGTAACAGCGAATCGTGCAACTGGCGACCTAATTTAATTTCACCTTTGTCGCCGAGTTTTGCTTTGATGTAGAGCTGCCCTAAAGTCGCAAAGTTTTGATCGAGCTTGCCGTTATTTTCGACTTCTAAAAGCTGAGCGCTCGGCTTGCCAGAGTCAAATAACTTGGTGACTGCATAGAGTGAACCATCTACTCCAAGCCAGTCCCACAAGTAAGGTGACTGATAATTTAACTCAAGCCCTAAAGCACTTTGTTCATATTCACTCGACGAAGGTGAAGGGTTGGCAAGCGTGGGGTGGGCAGTGCCTTCATCGTTCCAGTAACGGGTGTTAAGTTTTAATTCTAACTTGCCAAATTCTTGAGGAAGCTCTGCATACGCATTGTTCACACTGCCTAAACCAATACAGCCCCATAGCAAATATTTATTCATTTTAAATTCCTTTTTTAAGCATGAATAAGCCCTTTGCCTAACGCTGGGGTTAGGCAAGCTTTTTATGAAATGGATGAATTAAGGAGAGAGTTTTTCGAGCACTTGGCCTTTGGTTTCAATGGCAAACAAGAAGGTCACTAGGCCACCAATCAGCGCCACAACGGCAAGCACACTAAACACATATTGAATGCCGTAACCACCAACAACCAGACCCACCATAACAGGCCCAATCGCAGAGCCGGCACGGAGCCAAGCGGTACTAAACCCGATGCCCATTGCACGTAGGCGAGTTGGGTAAAGTTCGGCAGCGTAAAGGTATAAAGAGAATGAAATGGTTTGCAAAATGGCATAGCTGAGCGTTGCCAAAATCACAACTTCCATCGCCGATTTTGCACCTAAAATCGAAAGGCTCATGAGTGGAATAATCGCCAAGAAAAACGCTGCGCTGTACCAAGGACGGCGGCCGACTTTATCAATCATTAACGCACAGATAATAGAAGCAATCACACCCACGCCCGAGGTAATCCAGCCATAACCTAAACTGGTTTGAAGCGACAGACCAAAGTGTTGTTTGTAGAGCGATGGCAGCCAAGTCACCATGGCATTGTTCACCATATACACGCAAAACCACATGCCCCACAGGGTAAAGGTACGTTTGCGGTAAATGCCACGGAACAATTCGCGCCAGTCGGTTTTTGCCATGCCTTGCGGGTTAATTTCTTTAACCACAGGTTCAGGCAAAGTTTTACCGCTTTTAATGGCACCGTCTTCAAAACTTTTAACGACTTGATCGGCTTCTTTAAAACGACCTTTTGAAGCAAGCCAACGTGGTGACTCAGGCAAGAAAAACCGTAAAGGAATGACCAGTAAAGATGGAACTAGGCCCACAATAAACATGACTTTCCAGCCGTAAATTGGCATCAGGAAAAATGCCGCCATGCCTGCAAACATAAGACCAAGTGGAAATAAGACTTCATAGAGCAAGAAAAACTTACCGCGCTTTTCTGCACCAATAAACTCGTTAATATAGGCACTCGCAACAGGCACTTCACCACCTGTCCCAACACCTTGTAAGAAACGGAAAATTAACAGCGACATTCCACTCCACGCAAACAGACAAGAAATGTCCATTGCTACAAACAGTAAAATAGTAAAAGACAGCACTTTTAAACGACCGACTTTTTCGGCAAGAGAACCAAAGAAGATCGCACCGACCAGTTGTCCGACATAGCCCGCGGCAATGATCGCACCGACGTAGGCAGGCGTCAGATGCCATTCGGTAATGAGTTGGGGTAAAGCAAAGGCAATCGCAAGAACAGTATAAGCGTCAAAAAAGGTCGCGATACCAATGGTAATTCGCATAAATTGCAGTCGACCGGTAACGGGTAGCCGTTCAAGTCGTGCAATAATTTCCGCATTTTTTTGATGATGACTAATTTGTTCTACATCCGCTAGATTTGTCATCTTCTATCTCCTTATTACTACATTCCTCGTAGTTTTGTTGTTCTATTTCGCACTACCTGTTCACCACAGTTTGCATGCTTTTTATTATTATTTTAAGAGACATGCCCGATGTTTGGCCTCAGGCAGCGTACAGGAAAAAAAGGCTAGCGTACATGCTAGCCCGAATAGAATTTAAGCAACGGCTTGGGTTAAATCGACCTTGCCAATTCCAGCTTGACGCATTGCATCATGAATTTCTTGCTCAGCACCATCTGCCAGTGGAAGCAGAGGCGAACGCACAGTGGCATGGTCCAAAATGCCGCGAGCAACCAGTGCATGTTTAAGCGCGACTGTGCCTTCCATGTGTGAACCACGGTGATAAACATTGCGAGTCACTGGTAATAATTGGTCGTGAATCGCACGAGCTTTGGCGTAATCTTTAGCTTTACCTGCTTTAATCATTTCAATTAACAGTTCAGGGGCAATGTTGCCGTAGCCAACCAATGCGCCGTCTACATCAAACATGGTGTGAAGCAAATATTCATCATGGCACGTCAACACTTGTAAGTCTGGGCGTTCACGGCGAATAATCGGAATTTCGACATCCCAGCGGCGCATGTTACGCACACCATTTTTCATGGCAAATACACCTGGTTGTGCAGAAATATCGAGTAGAGTCTCTAGGTCGTAAGTGGCTTTAGTCGCATCTGGATATTGGAATAAAATAGATGGCATACCACTTTCTTCATAAATCGCTTTATAGCGATCTTGTGGTGCGCCTTTTTGATAGCCAAAACGCAACCAGCCATGTGAAGGGTAAATCAAACCTGCCGAAGCACCCGCGCTGACTGCACGTTTTGCTTCTTCTGCTGCAACCGAAGTACCTTCGAGTGTAATCCCTGCGATTACCGGAATTTTGTCATCTACCGATTTAACAAAGCTTTCGATGACTTGCATTTGTTCTTTTTGCGACAAGAATGTTCCTTCACCTGCATGCCCAAGAACAACCAAGCCTTTCACACCATCAATACTGCCTAACCATGAACCTAAACGTTGAATTGCATCATGGTCTACTTGTCCGTCACGGGTAAAAGGAGTCACAGGTGCAGGGGTTAATCCACGTAAATCTAAACTCATAATCGTACTTCCTATACAGTGTAATTAAATATTCTCTGGTTCTTAATCTGACTTAAATCGTGTTGTAGAGAACATGATTGGAGTATAGAAATAGGTGAGCTATGTAGGAATTACCAATTCTTGAATTTCAGTTATACTGAAAATGTATGGCTCAAAATGCTGCCTATTTACGATTTAGGAAGAATCGATGAATTATGAATTATGGAAAATATTTTTAGACGCGGTGGAACTCGGTAGCTTAAGCAAAGTCGCGATGCTGCATAACACCAACCAGCCGCAAATCAGTCGGCAAATGAACGAGCTTGAAGCCCAATGTGGCGGACGTTTATTTAACCGAACTGGACGTGGCGTAGAACTCACCGATTTAGGCCAGCATTTACTTCCTAAAATTCGTTCATGGCTAAACGTGACCGACCAACTCAATAATGAAATTTTGCACTCGACCAATACCCCGATCGGGACGGTGCGTATTGCCAGTTTGCCGTCTACTGCACATCCGTTGTTATCGACCCTGTATAAAGTGCTTCAAGAGAAATATCCCCTAATTAAACTGTCGGTGCGTGAAGGGCAAGGCGTGCATTTAGAAAAATGGCTGGAAGATGGCAGCGTAGATTTAGCCATTCTCTATCGGTTTAACCCAACGCCTAAACAGGGCGATGTTTACCTTACTGAAGCCGATACCTATTTGGTGGGCTGTGAAGGTGATGCGCTGACTCAGGCCAATGAAGTCGAATTTAAAGCAGTAAGTGAGTTACCTCTGGTCACCTTTTGCAGGCCAAGTAACTGGCGCAATTTTTTAGACCACATGGCCTATGAAAATGGGGTAGACCTGAACATTGTGTTTGAAGCTGACTCGATTAGTTTACAAACCCATTTAGTTTCCGAGTCTCGCATGTATACCATGCTGGGGCCGCAAGCTTTAAAAAAAGCCAGCCAATACACCTCAATTCAAGCCGCAAAAATTATTAATCCCGCGCTCAAGCGTTATATTTCTTTGTCTATTTCTAAACATGGCTATTTAACGCCTGCGTGTAAAGCGGTGATGGAAGAAATTAAAAATTTGGCTGATTTGCTTTAAGAAAAGTGCAGCAAAGCGAGTGGGCAATTAATTCAATTTATTAAACAGTGGTTTAAGTTTTACTTGAATTATTGCTTGACTTGTTTAAATGATAATTATTATCATTTATTGGTTCCTTGTTTTGAGTCCAATTGCTGTGAACAAAACTTCTTTGCTTGTAGATCAGTTATATAGAAGTCACCAAAGCTGGCTTCACCAATGGTTGAGACAAAAATTAGGTAATACTGATCAGGCTGCAGATCTGGTTCAGGACACATTTATTAAACTGCTACAAACGCGTGACGAGCTATTCGGCATTAAGGAACCGCGTGCCTATTTAACCTCGATTGCTAAAAACCTGCTGATTGACCAAGTGCGCCGTAAGCGCATTGAACAGGCCTATTTAGATGGCTTGAGTCAAATGGAATATATGCTTGATGCAGTGGCTTCACCCGAAGACCAGATGCAAATTATTCAAGCAATTAACCAGCTTTGCAAAGCACTCGAAGGGGTTTCTGAAAAAGCACAGCAAGCTTTTATTTTGCATTACCTCGAAGGCTATACCCATAAAGAAATTGCCGAGCGTTTAAGTGTGTCGACCAAAATGATTCAAAAATATTTGGCGAGCTGTTTAATTCAGTGCTACCAAAACCGACAAGACATGGACGCTTGCATTTAAATGGCCATGGATAAAAACAAACATCACCAACTGGTTGAAGAAGCCGCACATTGGATTGTTCAACTGAGCTCGGATGATGAAAGCTCACGAAAAACCGCCAAACAAAAATTTGAAGAGTGGAAAAACAACAGTGAGCAACATCGCCAAGTGGCTGCCGATATTGAACAGTGCATTGGGTCAATTCAAAAACTTTCCCAAACCAGCGGACATAAAAAAGTCACCAAAGTTGCCCTTAAAGCTGGTCTAAACTCAGGCAAAGCCTATAAACATTTACGGGCAGGAACAGCTTTTGCCGTTGTGTTTGTTGCCATGAGTGGGGCGTTATTTTATTTAACTGACACCACTGTGGCCTATGTGACGGCTGATATGCAAGGGCAATCGGGGCAGTGGACCACGCAAACCTTGCCAGACGGTTCACGCTTAATTTTACGTGGTAAAAGTGCAGTCAATCTTGATTTTAAAACCAACCAGCGAGTGGTTGAGCTGGTGCAGGGGCAAATTTATGTCGATGTTGCCAAAGATAAAACTAGACCGTTTTTGGTTAAAACCAGTCATGGGAAAATTCAGGCACTCGGCACAGCTTTTAGCGTCAGTTATGACCCTTCGGCAACCGAACTCAACATGTTGCACTCAAAGGTAAAAGTAGAAGCGACACAAGTTAAAACCACTCAATTGCATGCGACTCGTCAGGCTATTGTCGAGGCAGGTCAAGCCATTAAAATGGACAAAAATGGAGTCCAAAAACTGCCTGCACTAAATGTGTATAACGAACAACAAAAATGGCAGAAACATCAGCTTATGGTAGAAAACCTGCCGCTGAATCAAGTGCTACAAGAGTTAGACCGCAACTACAAAGGCAAAATTATTTTTAATGGTGCGGCGCTGCAACATGTGCGGGTCAATGCGGTGTTGCCTTTAGATCAAACCACAGAGTCGCTTAAGCTTTTGGCTACGGTTTTTCCAGATCTGAAAATTAAGCAAATCACGCCGTTTGTGGTCATGGTTTCTTTAAAATAATAAAAAATTAAATTTATTTTCAATTTTAGGTTCCACTTTTTTGAAAGTCGTTCGTCATAGTAAGTAGAAGCAATAAATATGGATCATTTTAATCAGTTGTATTGAATGATTCTTATTACGATTTACTGGGGCGGGGCAAATGAAAAAAGCGGGAACAGGGCAAAAGCGGAATCGATCGATTTTTCGATTCTCAACACTGGCGTTTGCCATGCATGTTGTGTCGATGGGTGGGCTTGTTGTATTTCCTATGCAGCAGGCCTATGCAGAAACAGCCGGAGTTAAAAGCTATAACATTCCTGCTGGTCGTCTTGCTAACGTACTCAACCAGTTTGCCGAACAATCGGGTACTTCAATTGCAATGGATGCCCAGCAACTTCAAGGGCTACATAGCCTAGGCTTAAAAGGTAACTTTGCAGTCGAACAAGGTTTTGAGCAGCTTTTAAAAGCAACCGAATTTAATGCTGTAAAAGTTGGGCAGGGTTACACACTCACCAAAAAATCTATGCCACGAGTCACTCCCGCTAAGGTCCAGGCCGCTAGTCTGCCGCCAAGTAGTGCCGTAATTGAAGAAGATGCGTCGGTACGACTCACGCCAATTGTGGTGTATGGCAAAGAAGACCGTGACACCGAAGGCTATAACAAAGTTTATGACGCAAACCGCTCTTCGGTCTATGCAGGCAAAGACTATGTCGAACGCTTTAAAGGAACCAACCCAGCCGATGTTTTACAAGGTATGGTGGGCGTCTATAGTGGCGATGCCCGCAACAGTGGCGCACTCGATCCAAGTGTGCGTGGTGTGCAGGGCGTTGGTCGTGTGCCTTTAACCATTGATGGCACCGAACAGTCGATTGCCGTGTGGCGTGGTTACAACGGGGTAAACAACCGAAACTATATCGACCCCAATCTCATTGCGGGCATTGAAGTCATTAAAGGCCCATCTTTAGAGCGAAATACCACAACTTCTGTAGGTGGCGGTGTAGTGGTTAAAACGCTAGAGGCCGATGACATTGTTCGTCCGGGTAAGTCTTTTGGTGCCGAGTTAAAAGTAGAAGGCTCAACCAACTCAATTGATCCGTCTTTGCCAGACATGAGCAAAGTGGGCCAAAACTACAATGACACCACGCCTTGGATCGACATGAACGGGTCAAAATATGACCCCGATATTTATAAAAAGAACCGGACCAGAAGTGATAACTCTCATTTTTCGGGCGATGACTTGGCGGGTCGACTGGCAATTGCCACCAAGCAAGACAAATTCGATTTACTGGCTGTTTATGCAGTACGTGAGCGCGGCAATTATTTTTCGGGGACACATGGCGCGGGCTACTATAAACGAGCGACGCCAGACAGTAGTCTCGATTTTATTCCTTACTTTGCCTATGCCTATCAACCGGGCGATGAAGTTCCCAACACTTCAAGTCATATGGAGTCGTGGTTGTTAAAAGGGACCTATCGCCCAACTGATAGCCAAACTCTTAAACTGACTTACCGAGATACCAAAAATATTTTTGGTGAAATTATGCCGTCTCGGATTGTTTGGGGTATTACCCCTGACTTGGGTGTTCCGCAGTGGCCTTTAAGCAATATTCACTCTAAAGCTTATAGCCTCGAATATAAGTTTAAGCTTGAGAATAATCGCTGGATTGATTTCTATGCCAACATTTGGCAAACCGACACCGAAAGCCAGACCTACACACGTGGTGGGTGGCCAACCACAATCGATTTTCGAGATAACACGATTATTAACACGGCAATAAGCCATTCTGACAATACGCGTAAAGGCATTACGGTCAGTAATAAAACTCGTTTGTTAGACCAGCTTGATTTGACGCTCGGTGGAAGTTTCTTAAAAGAAAAACTAACGTCTGATGATATATATGGCGAATTTGGACCAAGTTATTCGCTCTATCAGGCGCTGCCACGAGCAGGACGCCGTGAGGAAAAAACGTTCGACTTTAATTTTAATTATCGACCGCTGTCTTGGTTAAGTTTTGATGCGGGCATGCGTTATCGCTCGTATTGGGCAGTTGATGACTTTTTAAATAAGTCTTTGCAGAGCGAGATTGACCCGAGTTTAAATCCGCTGTTTACCAAAAAAAGTAGGCTTAAAGAATATACCTTTGAATATCAGACCATGCCTGAGAGTTACACCTCGACTCAGCAGCGTTTAATCAATGTTTTAAAACAGCGCTATGCCACAAAAAATCCTGAGTGGGATGGGCAGCTCGACACTGTGCCAGCATCAGAGAGCACGTTGTATAACATGATCTGGTCACAGAAAAATACGCTGAGCTGGAAAGCAGATGCAAATGGGCAATTGTCGCTTGCCGATAATCCTTTAAACCAGCTCAATGCCTCTGGACAAAAGTACGTCGTAACTGGCGGGAACTTTATGTCGGTGGTAGACCAAGTTCCGGTTGAGTCTGCCGACAAAGTTAAAGATAGTGGCTGGGCACCGCAATTAGGCGCCTCAATTCACCTCACGCCAAACAGCAGAATCTATGCACGCTATGCAGAGGAATATCGCTTACCAAGTTTGTTTGAAAGCACTGTCGGTTTTTCTGCCATGTTGCCATATCAAGCAATCAAACCTGAACATGCTTTTAACTACGAAGTGGGTTATGTCTATGACATGCGTGATTGGTTCAGCACAGCGCGTAATGCTGACATCAAACTCGCCTATTACTATAACAAAACCAAAAATGTGATTGAGCGTGATCAAAACCTTATTTTTACCAATATGGATGAGCAAAAGCTGTCAGGTCTTGAGCTACAAAGTCGTTTTGATAATGGCGGTTTCTTCACAGACCTGAGCGTGGCCTATAGCTTAAAAAATGAAGTGTGTGACACCAATAGTGCAATTAACAAAATGATTTTAGGCGGCACGATTCAAACCGAGCAAGGCCTTGCGTTCCGTGAACCGTATCAGCGTTGTGTCGATGACGGTTTCCCAAATGGCTACTTGGTAACAATGGCCACTCCTGAACTGAGTTTCCACGGTTTGCTTGGCGCACGTTTTTTTGATGAAAAGTTAGAGCTCGGTGCACGCGCAACATTCTATAAAGCTTATGAAAGCCCGCTACGTAAAAACAATGATGCTAGTGTCAATAAAGGCTATTACCTCAATGTGCCTTTGGCTTGGGATGACACGTGGATTTTTGATGCCTATGCGCGTTATCAGGTCGACAACTACAACACGGTTGAATTTGTCGGCAGTAATCTTTCTAACCAGTTTTATATCGATCCTTTAACTCGTAGTGCCATGGCCGCACCCGGCCGAACGATGAAAATTAGCTGGACCACTAAATTTTAAACAGAATTTGATTCCCTCTACACATACATAAAAGGGGAGTCAGGTAACGGTAAATAATAAGGTTGAATGATTATTATTTACAAAAAGACCGAGTAGGTTTGCAGCTGGGCCTACTCAATAAACTAAAAATAGCGAAATCGTTATTTTAAATTAAACAATAACTTAGTTTTAAAAAAGATGGAGTAACAACAAATGAAAATCTCTCAATTGTTCTTGGGTCTCGTTGCTTGTTCAACTGCATTTGCTTATGCAGGAATTGATGGTATTTCGAGTAATGAAAGTAACATCAAAATCGGTGCTGCTGCCAATGCAAACCATCCGGGTGGTGTAGCAGCGGTGTCGGTTCAAGCTGCCGGTGCACCATACAACGCTTTTACAGGTTTTAGTTCGTTAAAAGGTTTGGCTCAGGCTTTTGCTGCGCAGGGAACGAGTAATACCAATGTAACGGTTGGCAGCAAAACCTTTAATATTTCGCATATTCCAGTGTCTGCAATGCCACCTTCACACAGTGCGTTAGGTAATTTTAACTTTGGTCAGGTGGGCACACAGGAAGTCTATTTTGGTGAATGGTGGAAAGCGGGCGACACGCCAGCAAGCGCGAGCCATACCGTTTACTACGCGGGTGATAACACCAATACCACGGTTCCAACCGCGGGTACTGCAACCTATACCGTTGCAGGGATTAATGGTTCTGGAAGCAATCTGTTAAGTGGTACGTTCACGGCAAATTATGGCGCGGGTACACTTGAAGGAACGCTTACCGGAACAGGTACGGCTGTTTCATCATTAAGCCTAGATGGTGTGGCATTTAACCCGGGTACTGCTGCGTTTGCAGGTTTGGCAACGGCTAACGGTACGGCTGGTGTCGACAACTCTGGTGTGGTGCAAGGTCAATTCTTTGGTGCAAATGCGTCGGCTTTAGCGGGTATTGCCCAGTTTGATAACGTGTCTTACAACACTGCATTTGGCGGTGCTAAAAATTAATGAATGCAAAAGGAATCTACATACGTAGGTTCCTTTTGTTTTTTTGGCTTTTGCTTGGTTGCTTCAGGTTTATTGTTTTATGAAACGAACGCTTTTGTGCTGTCTAACATTGTTGAGTTGTCCATTTTTATATGCCGACGAAGACACACAGCTTCGTCTCAATCAAAGCTTGGACCAAACGCTTTTACAAGAACAGCGCC
>MTET01004471.1_pt1 | contig 26428 bp, 26 predicted proteins | sample 1042671 | NCBI WGS metagenome assembly MTET01 (sample SAMN06185814, study PRJNA358809) | soil metagenome | isolation source: garden soil control | place: India | collected 2015-05-23
GGCACAGCAGCGCTATGCAGCTATCGCCAGTGGAGTTTGAAAAGCGTTATTTCCAGAGCTTGGAGAGTGTCTAGGAAAGCCGGGGCGATTCAGGGGTCACCGCGAGGGGTGCCCCCCTTTTCTCACCCTTACTGCTGCGCTGCGCGATTCTGGGCCGGTTTCAGGCAATTCCACCCGACCAACAGAGCACAACCAGAACGCAGTTTCTCTCCCCTTCAGGCTTCCCTGAGGGCTGGCGATGAATAAGGTCGCTATCTACCTGCCACTGCAGAACAGATCCTCAATGCCGCTCGCAAGGTGATCGATCAGTAGGTTCAGCGAGGCGCAGCCTTCACATCTTCGGAGCTGGTCAAGGACTATCTGATCGCGAAGCTGGGTGGCCTTGAGCACGAGGTTTTCGCAGCACTGTTTCTGGATGCCAAGCATCACCTGATCCAGTACGTCGAGATGTTCCGCGGCACCATCGACAGTGCGTCTGTGTACCCGCGCGAGGTGGTCAAGGAAGTACTGCGCCTGAATGCAGCTGCAGTGATCTTCTCGCACAACCATCCGAGTGGACACCCGGAGCCGAGCCAGGTGGACAAGGTGATTACGCAGCGCCTGAAAGAAGCCTTGGCGCTCGTCGATGTCCGCTCGCTGGAGCTAAGTCGCCTCAAGAAAATCGCCTCGCCGTCTGCCTTCTTCGCAGGGTAAGTCAGTAAACGACCACCTGATTGCTGGACGCTTTTGCGGGCGACCAAGCCTCCCAGGGCGCCTCAAACCAGTTCGCAAGACTTGAGGCGCTCTCCCACGGAGCCGTCAGCCACTCCTCCAGGGCCACGTGACTGGCCGCCCGGCAGTGTTGCGGCAGGCCGCAACTCTGATAGAAACGGTTGACCACCTCGACCATGGCCTCGCGCTGGTCGTCGACGAGGATAGCGCCATGTACCAACACCACCAGTCGACCGTCCAGGCCGCGTCGGCGCCAGCGCTGGGCCGTGCCCACCAGTTTGCGCTGCGCCAGGGTGATGTTGAAACGCCCGTCGCAGAACGCGCCGGCCACCTCGCCCAGGCCCGACAGCAGCCCGTAGCCGCGCAGCCACTGACGGATCGGCTCGCACAGCCGCAGGTAGGCGGTCTCGATGCGCTCCCGCTCGTCCTCCTGCACCGGCACCACATAGGCCAGGGCCACGTTGAGTACCGCAGACGACTGCGGCACCGGCTCGCCTCCGGTGTCGCGCAGGGCAATCGGCCAGCCGCTGGCGGCGCAGCCGATATCCGCCGCGGTGAAGCCCGGCAGCCGGCTCAACCGGCGTGGCATCACCAGGGCCGAGTCGGTGGGGCGCCAGAGTAGCAGCCCCCACTCGTCCTCGCCGGCGTGCACCCGCTCGAGCAGCTGTCGCTCGGCCTGCAGGCCGGCCTCAACGCTTACACACCAGATCCCGCTCATGACGGCTCGCCCTGCTCGATGCGCCGGCACAGATCGTCGAGGAAGTCGGCGGCAGGCGCACCGTTCACCGCGCGGTGGTCGAAGGTCAGCGACAATCCCATGAAGTCGCGCTCCAGCAGGCTGCCGTCGGCGCCTCGCTGCAGGCGCCGCTGCACCCCGCCCAGGCCGATGATGGCGACCTGCGGCACGTTGAGGATGGGGGTGAAGAAACGCACCCGCGACAGCCCCAGGTTGGTCACCGTCACGGTCGCGCCGGTCAGCTCCCTGACCGAGAGCTTGCCGGCCAGCGCCTTGTCCACCAGGGCCCGGCGCGCCAGAGCCAGGGCCTCGGCATCCAGCTGCTCGGCATCGAACAGTGCGGGAGCGACCAGCAGATCGCCGGGCAGTGGGATCGCCAGGCCCAGGTGCACCGGGCCATGCAGGGTGATCAGGTTGTCCTCCAGGGTGGCGTTGAGCACCGGGTGATCCTTGAGGGTATGGAGAATCTCCAGCAGCAACAGATCCTGCAGCGACACCTGACTGCCCGCCTCCTTCAGCTGTGCGCGCCGCGCCTGCAAGGCAGTCAGCTCGCACTCGGCATGATGGGTGAGCTGCGCGGCGGTCTGCAGGCTCTCGCTCATCTTCGCCGCGATCATCTTGCGCATGCCCTTGAGCGGCAGCGTCTGTGTGCCGGCCGCTGCCGGCGTGTGCATCTGGCCCATGGGCTCACTCCACCACGCCGATGGTCGCGCCCTTGGCGACCACGGCGTCTTCGTCTTCGAGAATCTTCAGCACGCCGGCAGCTGGCGCCTCGATCTCGAACTGGGCCTTCTCCGACATGATCTCGGCCACCAGGTCTCCCTGGCCGACTTCGGCGCCGTCGCCGACCAGCCAGGCGGTGATGACGGCCTCGGCGTCGCCTTCCCAGAGGTCGTGGGGAATCAGAATTGGCTTGGACATGGCTTACTCCTCGTGCTTGAGCTTCTGGTAGGCCGCGATGATCTTCGCGGCGGATGGCAGCGCCCACTGTTCCATGGGCGGGGTGAAGGGAATCGGGATATCCGGGAAGGCCACCCGCTGCGGGCTGGCCTTGAGCATGCCGATGTCGTGCTCGACCACGCTGGCGATGATCTCGCCGCTGACGCCGAAGCTGTGGTAGTCCTCGTCGACCACGATCAGCCGCCCGGTCTTGCGCACCGAAGCGATGACGTGCTCGCGATCCAGCGGCACCAGGCTACGCAAGTCGATGACTTCGGCGCTGACGCCCTGCTGCGCCAGCTGCTGCGCCGCACGCAGGGCGTGATGCACCCCGGCGCCGAGACTGACGATGCTCACATCCGTGCCTTCGCGCACCGTCCTGGCCTTGCCGATCTCCACCAGGTACGGCTCTTCCGGCACCGCCACCGTGGCGCCCTTCTCGGTGCCGAGCCAACCCATGCCCTGCAACGCCTTGTGGAACAGGTAGACCACCGGGTTGTCGTCGCGAATCGCCGCGGTCATCAGGCCCTTGGCGTCATAGGCGTTGCTCGGCACCACCACCTTCATGCCCGGCAGGTGGGCGAAGGTTCCGTACAGGCACTGCGAATGCTGGCCGGCGTCGGAATAGCCGGCGCCGGTGGAGGCCATCAGTACCATGGGCACGCTGACTTTACCGCCGGAGAAGTAGGTGTTCTTCGCCATCAGGTTGTAGATGGCGTCCATGCACACGCCGAAAAAGTCGACGAACATCAGCTCGACGATAGGCCGCATGCCATCGGAGGCCGCCCCTACGGCGGCGCCGATAAAGGCGGTCTCGGAGATCGGCGTGTCGCGGACACGCGCGTTGCCGAACTCCTCATGCAGGCCACGGGTATTGCCGAACACCCCGCCGAGCTGGCCGATATCCTCGCCCATCACGAATACCCGTGGGTTGAGGCGCATTTCCTGGGCCACCGCCTCGGCCATGGCGCGGGCGATGGTGAGTTTGCGTTCTTTCACTTGGCTGCTCATCACTGCGATTCCTGTTCAGACGAAGACGAAGTCGAGGGCTTCTTGCGGCGCCGGGTAGGCACTGTCGCGGGCGAACTGCACCGCGGCGTCGACCCGGCCACGGGCGACTTCCTCGAGGCCGGCCAGGGTCGGCTCATCGGCCACGCCTAGCGCCAGCAAGCGCTGGCGGTAGGCGGGGATCGGGTCCTTGGCCAGCAGGGCCTCCTTCTCGCCGGCCGGGCGATAGGTCTCGCCGTCGCCCATGAAGTGGCCGGCAAGGCGGTGGGTCTCGATCTCGATCAGGCTCGGCCCCTCGCCGGCGCGGGCGCGGCCGATGGCTTCGCCTGCGGCGGCGAAGATGGCGTCGGCATCGTTGCTCGGGACGAACACGCCGGGCATGCCGTAGGCGGCGGCGCGCAGGTAGTTGCGCTCGATGGCGGTCGAGGCGGCCTTGGCCACCGAGATGCCCCAGGCGTTGTCCTCGATGACGAACACCACCGGCAGCTTCCACAGCGCAGCCAGGTTGAGGGTCTCGTGGAAGGCGCCCTGGTTCGCCGCGCCTTCGCCGAGGAAGGCCACGGCCACGCCGGACTTACCCTGCAGCTGGCGCGACAGCGCCGCGCCGACCGCCGGGCCCATGCCCTGGGCGATGATCCCGGAGCAAGAGAAGTTCACTCGCGCGTCGAACAGGTGCATATGGCCGCCCCTGCCTCCCGAGAGGCCGGTGGCCTTGCCGAAGATCTCGGCGACCATCTCGTCCAGATCGACGCCCTTGGCCACGGCGATGTGGTGCGGACGGTGGGTGGCGGTGACGATGTCATCGGCGCCGAGATGGGCGCAGACGCCGACGGCGCAGGGCTCCTGACCGTTGGACAGGTGCATCTCGCCGGGAATCGGGCCGTTGGCCATATTGAAGACCGGCGTCTTGCCCTCCATGTAGATGCGTTCGATGGACTCCTCCAGGTAACGGCTGACGAGCATCTGCTCGAACATCCAGAGGCGCTGGGCATTGCTGGGTGTGGTCATGGGATCGGCTCCTCAGAGGGCGCGCTGGCTGAGCAGCGTGCCGATGTGTTCGGCCTGGCGCAGGGCCAGGGCGACTATGGTCAGGGTCGGGTTCTGCCCGCCGCTGGTGGTGAACTGGCTGCCGTCGGAAACGAACAGGTTGGGGATGTCGTGGCTCTGCCCCCACTTGTTCACCACGCCGTCGGCGGCCTTGGCGCTCATGCGGTTGGTGCCCATGTTGTGGCTGGCCGGGTAGGACGGCAGGCGGATCACCTCGGTGGCGCCGACCGCCTCGTAGCACTTGCGGGTCTGCTCCACGCCGTGGTCGCGCATGGCGTTGTCGAGGGGGTGATCGTCCTTGTGCACCACCGGGATCGGCAGGCCGTACTGGTCCTTCTCGCTGCCGTGCAGGGTGATACGATTGCTCTCCATGGGCAGGTCCTCGCCGCACAGCCAGACGCCGGACATGTGGTCGTAGCGCTCCATGCGCGAGGCGAAGGCGCGGCCCCAGCCCTGCGGCGTCGGGTCGAGGAAGGCGGACATGAACGGCAAACCGAGGGAGAGGATCTCCAGGCGGTAGCCGCCGACGAAGCCGCGCGAGGTGTCGTTGTAGGACTCGTCGGAGATGATCCCGGCGCAGGTGGTGCCGCGGTACATGTGCACCGGCTTGGGCAGCACCGCGTAGATGCCGGCGGTGGTGTGGCACATGTAGTTACGCCCGACCTGGCCGGAGGAGTTGGCCAGGCCGTCCTTGAACAGCGAGGACTCGGAGTTGAGCAGCAGACGCGGCGACTCGATGGAGTTGCCGGCCACGCACACCACCCTAGCCTTCTGCCGCTGCTGGCGGCCCTCGGCGTCGGCGTAGACCACCCCGGTGACCCGCCCGCGGGCATCGTGCTCGATGCGCAGGGCCATGCTCTGCGGACGCACCTCGCAGTTGCCGGTGGCCTCGGCGCGGGGGATGTCGGTGTAGAGGGTCGACCACTTGGCGCCGATGCGGCAGCCCTGCATGCAGAAGCCGATCTGCATGCAGCCGGGGCGGCTGTCGTAGGGCTGGGTGTTGATCGCCATCGGCCCGGACTGGATTTCCTTGTAGCCGATGCGCTGGGCGCCCGCGGCCAGCACCTTGAACGAGTTGTGCCACTGGTGATAGGGCATGCCGGTGCTCGGCCCGGTCACCCCCATGTGCTTCTCGGCCTTGACGTACCAGGGCTCCAGCTCCTCGTAGCTGAGCGGCCAGTCGAGCAGGTTGGCGCCCTTGATGTCGCCGTTCTCGCTGCGCATGCGGAACTCGAAGTCGCGAAAGCGCAGGGCCACGCCGGCCCAGTGCACCGAGCTGCCACCCACCGCCTTGACGATCCAGGCCGGCAGGTTCGGGTGGTTGCGCGCCACATCCCAGCCGCCGGTGGCGATGCGTTTGTCGAGCCAGGAGATCTTGTTGAACATGGCCCACTCGTCGTTCTCGAGGTCGGCCATCTCGTAACGCTTGCCCGCCTCCAGCACCACGCTGCGGATGCCTTGCTTGGCCAGGGCATGGGCCAGCGTGCCGCCGCCGGCGCCCGAGCCGATGATGACGACCACATCGCCGTCGTCCTGGGAGAATTTCGCTGCCATGGGGTTAACCCTCATTGTTGGAATGGATTGCGCCGGCTCAGAGCCAGTCGAGGTCGTTGAAACCGCGCGCGATGTAGCCGCCCTTCTCCACCGACGAGCCCTCGTAGCCGAACAACGAAAAAAGCGTCTTGTTGTCGTAGAGGCCAAACATCAGCGCGCTGCGGGTCTCGCGGAAGAACGGCGTGGTCTCGATCTCGCGCAGTAGGGCAACGCGATCATCCTCACTGGCGACCTCTTCGAATGGCCGGGCGTGGCGGCTGCGCGCGCTGGCCTGCAGGGCCTGCATGCCGTCGCGAACCAGCTGCGGTTGCTTATTCAGCAGTTCGAACAGCGCCTTGGCGTAGGGCGCATCGCCGAGGCGGTCATGGGGATAGATGTCTCGGCCCATGCGCAGCAGCCCGGGCGGCAGTTGCGGCAACAGATCGTCGGCGATGGCGGTAACGGGAATCAGCTGACCGCCGACGGCGGCAGCGCCGATCAGCAGCGCGGACTGGCCCGACAGGTTGAGAAAGCGTCGGCGGCTCAGCGAGCCGGTGCGCGGGGAAGAGTCATGCATGGCAGAGCTCCAGGCTTTTGCCGACACGCCCGCAAGGTGGGAACGGGCGTGACCGCTGTTGTTGTTATTCGTCCGGGCGCCTTTCGGCCCCCTCAATAGCCACGGAGCAGCCAGCGTGCCAATGTCGACTTGAACGCATAACTAACTGATTAATAAGGTTTTTATTTCACGCCCAGGGCCTCCCCTGTAAAGCCCTGGGGTTTACAGCTGTAAGCATCCGTCCGCCGCTTTTACAGCCGTAAAGGCGCACCAACGAAAAAGGGGCCCGCAGGCCCCTCGAAGATGTGCGCCGGTCCGGCTCAGAACACCTGCAGCAGGCGGATGTTCAGCCGGTGCTCCTCGCGAAAGCCGTTCTCCACCGCGAAATCCCGCCCGTAGGTGGCCGCGACCTGGGTCTTGGGCAGGAAGAACCAGGAGAATCCCAGCGACCACTTGCCGGTCTCCTGGCGGTCGTCGAGCCACAGCTCGTCGACCCGGTTCTCGCCTCCGTCGAGCCAGGAAACCCCGGCGCGCAGGTCCAGCGCCTGCGTCAGCTGATAGCGCAAAAAGCCCTGGTACTGGTAGCTGGGCTTCTGCCGCTGGGTCCAGCGCGCACTGCCATGCTGGTTGTTGCGGCCATAGAACATCACGTCGGCGGCCAGATCCAGGGACAGCCGCTCGCTCAGCGGCTCGACGTAGCCGAGCTGCAGGTTCAGCTTCCAGCGGTTCTCGCCGAGGTTGAGCGGCTCGTCGGCGTCGTACTCGCCGAGCGGCAGGAACAGGTAGGGCGTGACGCCCAGGTAGCGGCCGCGCTCGGGCTCATCGATCAGCCACAGCGGCATGGCCAGGATCGGGTCCGCCAGGCCGCTGGTGTCCTCCAGCCCCCGCCGCCCGTCCAGACGGCCGAAGGGCAGCAGCACCTGGGGCGCGACCCGGTAGCCGGCCAGGTCGGTGTAATGCACCAGGCGCAGGATGCCGATCTGCGAGTCGAGTCCCGGCGAGTCCGCTTGGCGCTGACCGGCGCGGTACAGGCGGTCACGCTCCGCCGCCTGCAGGTAGAGCAGGCCCAGGGTGGTGCCCGCGGGCGCGGCGACGTAATCGCCGGCATCCAGGTCCAGCGCGGCGACTGGCGAAGTGGCAGATGCGCCACCGATCAGGAGTACCAGACTCCAGGCGGTGACCCAGGTGCGGTTGTCGAGCGAGAGCGGAGCAAGCGGATTGCTCAGTTGGATAGAAGGCAGCATCGATCATCCTCGTTTTTTGTTGTAGTTCCCCGATGGGGCCGGGGCAACGAGGCGCAGGATGTGTGCCAGGCCCTGCAGCAGGCAGGCAAGCACTTGAATAAAAAGAACTTTATGGACCGATTGAGACTACGACGGGCGCTTCTCGGGCGCCCGCGGCCTTACAGCTGTAAGGCCCGCAGCACCGCCAGACCGCGATCAAAGGGCAGATGACGGCGCGGCGCTAAACTCGTAAGGTGATTGCAACCGTGCCAGCCCGCCCCCGCGTGCTGCAGCCGCACAAGAACAAGATCGTCACGGAGCGCCGGTCCCTCATCCCGGCGTCCGGGAGGCCGCATGAGCACCATCACCACCCCCAGCCTGCATATCGACACCGTGCTGTCCTACGCCAACGAGGGTGCCGGGCACGAGACCATCATCACCCGCTCCTGGCAGCGCTGTATTCAGGACTACGGCCTGGACCCGGCCAAGCCGGCTCCGCCGCGCTTCGTACCACGCCAGGTGCTGCGCGAACACCAGGACCAGGCGGACGAGCTGATCAACGTGGCGCGCGCCGGAGTCGAGCAGCTCTACCGGCACATCGCCGAGCTGGGCTACGTGATCCTGCTCACCGACAACCGCGGCATCACCGTGCAGTTTCTCGGCGACCCGCTGAACGAGGCGGCGCACCGCAAGACCGGCCTGTACCTGGGCGCCGACTGGAGCGAGGACCACGCCGGCACCTGCGCGGTGGGCACCTGCATCAAGGAGCAGCAGCCACTGACCTGCCACCACCACGACCACTTCAGCGCCCACCACATCGCTCTGACCTGCACCGCGGTGCCCATCTTCAATCCGCAGGGGCAGCTGCTGGCGGTGCTGGACATCTCGGCGCTGAACTCGCCGCCGTCGAAGGACTCGCAGCAGTTCGCCCTGCAGCTGGTCAAGCAGTACGCGCGGATGATCGAAGACGCCTACTTCCTGCGCCGCTACCGCGAAGCGCATATCCTCTGCTTCGACCGCTCCCGCGAGTTCGTCCTGATCAATCGCCAGTACCTGCTGGCGCTGGCAGAGGACGGCAGCCTGCTGGCGGCCAACACCGCGGCCCGCGCGCTGCTCGCCGAGTGTGGCCTGGAGCTGCCCGAGCGGCCCTCGCCACGGGCCCGGCGCATCGGTATCGGCGAGTTGTTCGACTGCGAGGCCGAGGACATCTTCAGCATCCCCCACGCCAGCCCCGACCAGGTCCGCGCCTTCCGCACCCACCGGCAGAACGCCCTGTTCTTCGCCGCGCTGATGGAGCCCAGCCGGGCGCCCGCCGCCGCGCCAGCCCAGAGCCCGGATCAGCCGCGCTGCCCGCTGGACGAGCTGGCCGCGGACGACCCGGCCATGCGCAAGATGCTCGGGCGCGCCAAGCGGCTGTGCAGCGAACCGCTGAACGTCCTGCTCAACGGCGAGACCGGCACCGGCAAGGAGCGCCTCGCCCGCGCCCTGCACGACAGCAGCAACCGTCGCAAGGCGCCCTTCGTCGCCATCAACTGCGCGGCGATGCCCGAGTCACTGATCGAGAGCGAACTGTTCGGCTACCAGCCCGGCACCTTCACCGGCGCACGCAGCAAGGGCATGCGCGGGCTGATTCAACATGCAGACGGCGGCACCCTGTTCCTCGACGAGATCGGCGACATGCCCCTGCACCTGCAGACCCGACTACTGCGCGTACTGGCGGAACAGGAGGTCATGCCGCTGGGCGGCGACAAGCCGATCAAGGTCGACATCCGTGTCATCGCCGCCAGCCACCGCGACCTGCGCCAACTGATCGGGGCCGGCACCTTCCGCGAGGATCTCTACTACCGCCTCAACGGCGCGATCCTGCGCCTGCCGCCGCTGCGCGAACGGGCCGACCGCAACTACCTGATCGAACGCATCTTCCGCGAGCTGTGCGAGCAGCGTCAGCGCCCGGCGCGGATCAGGGGCGACGCCATGAGCGCGCTGCTCGGCTACACCTGGCCGGGCAACATCCGCGAGCTGCGCAACGCGCTGCAATACGCGCTGGCCACGGCGGAAACCGAGGAGATCACGGTCAACGACCTGCCCGAGGAATGCCTGCCGAGCGTCAACTCGCGGCAAGCCAAATGCCCACCGGCGCAGCAGGAACAGCGTGGCAGCCACGCCCAGGAGATCGAAGAATGCCTGCGTCGGCAGCGCTGGAACGTCAGCGCGGCGGCGCGCGAGCTGGGCATGTCGCGGCCCACCCTGTACCGCTGGATGAAGCTGCACCACATCGTCCCGCCTAATGCGCAGGACCTCTGAGGCCCGAGCCGGCCCCGGCGGGGCCGGCCTGGCGCAGACGCCGGATCAGCGCCCGGGGCTGCGCGGATCCCATAGCAGACGTGTTAGCCCCTGCTCGTAGGCCATCCCCCGGGGAAAGCTCACCAGCTCCAGCTGCAGCCCCCAGGGCGCCAGGAAGTACACCCAGGTCAGGCCCCTGGCCGGCCCGTCGGTGAAGGTAGAGGGCGTGTCCAGCACCTGCACGCCGCGCGACTTCAGGTAGTCCACTGCAGCGTCCATGTCGTCCACGTAGAACGCCAGATGATGTCCGCCGACATCGCTGTTTCGCGGCAGGCGGCGATTCTGGTCCGGCGCGCTGTATTCGAATACTTCTAGGTTGGTGCCGTTGCCGCAGCGCAGCATCTGGAAGTCGCGGATGGCCGCGCGCGGATGCACGTTGAGGTGGCGCTCCATCCAGTCGTCATCGAAGCGGAACTCGCCGAAGGTGAAGTAGGGCTCGCAGCCGAGCACCTCGACGAAGAAGGCAACCGCCTCGGTCAGGTTCGGTACGGTGATGCCGATATGCTGCATGCCGCGCATTCCCGGCAGAGCGTTGTTGGTAGCGTGCGTGTGGGTCATGAGGGGTTTTCGCCTGTTGTTGTTCGGGATTCGGCAGCCCGTGCTGCCGCCACTGCCCGTGCAGGCTCGATGCCACTCACCAACCAATTGATTTCTAAAATAAATTGCACCACGGGCGAGCGATCAGCGTGTAAAGCTTTTACAGTTGTAAGGTTTTACAACGGATCTATGCCTCATACGGTACGCGTCCTTTCCGAGAGGCTTGAGGAGGACGGTTGCTCACTGGAAGAACCCTCTCCTTACTGCTGTAAGCGAGAGGCTCGAGCCGGTACTGCCGATTCGAGCCTCTCGCGTTGAATGGAGCACAGTGAGACTAAGAAGTGGTGCCACAAAGTCGCTCCCCATATTACTTGGGTACGATCATACAAGGCCTAGTCAAGCACGCCCGCCAAGGAGAGAGGCTGGAACGTATGTCCCGAGCGACATACTCAATCCTGGTCTGGATATTCAGGCGGCCAAAGGCCGAGAGCCACTCCGCCAGCCCAGCAGACTGTGGCCGCACAAGGCCAGAAGAATGATGGTGCCGCCCAGCAGAACCTGACCGCTTGGAGCCTCGTCGAGCAGCCACCAGACCCACAAGGGTCCCAGTACTACTTCCAGAAGCAGTAACAGGCCCACTTCAGTGGCACTGATCCAACGCGGCCCCAGCTGTATCAGCATAAACGCCAGCGGCAGCAGCACTCCGGCCATCACTGCCAGCACCAGCCACTGCTGCACGGCAAAGTCCGGAGTACCACCAAAGACGAAACCTAGTAGCGACACCAGCAGCGCTCCGGGGATCAATGCAGGGCTCATGTCCACCGCCGGCTGGCTGCGTGCCAGAGTGAAATTGCCAGCCAGCAAAGTGGCTGCCACCAGGGCCAGAAGATTTCCGCTCAGGCTGCTGCCCGGTGACTCATCCACGACGATCAACAGCACGCCACCCAGGCACACCATAATAGCCATCAGAGTGTGCAAGGCCAGGCGCTCGCCCAGCCAAACCCAGGCCAAGGCGGCAGCAATCAGAGGCGACAGACTGAAGATCAGCAACGTACTGGCCGCCCCGGCCAATCCCATAGCATGCACAAAACACAGGGTACTGAAGCAGTAACAAAGCGCACAGCCAAGGCCGGTCCAGCCACACCGGTGAAATGCCCCAGGCAGCTCAGTACGATAGCGCCAGGTCAACAGCAAGCTGAGCCCGAGCGCCATCAGCAGGCCGCGCCAGGCCAGGATCTGCATGGCATCACCGGCCAACCAGCGCAGCACCAGGGCATCTGGAGAGATTACCAACATGCCCAGCGTAGTGAGCAGCAAACCCTTCTGTCTGTCACGCATCCCGGTATTCCTTCAAGGCCATCCAATGAGCGGCTACAAACTCCCCTCTCAGCGCGGCCCCCAGCTGTCTACCAGCAAGCTGCCAAAGCCCGGCGGTCGGTGTACGCAGCCTGCCAGTTGCAGGGCATGCCAGAACAGCGCCTGGTTACTTGAGATGACCGGCAAACCGAGACGCTTTTCCAGTGCATCAAGCAGGCTCAAGGTACGTAGGTTGGTACAGGCGAGAAACAGCGCATCGACTCGTTGACCGGCGAGCAGCTCCAGTGCCGCTGCCTTGATTGCAGCAGCCGGGATACGCGGAATCTCGGCGTCATCCAGCACGGCGAAGGTGCCGAAGGCCACCACTTCGTGACCGGCCTGCTGCAACCCCTGGTGAAGTGGGTAGTTCACTTCACCGATATAGGGTGTCAGCACGGCAATGCGCCGCGCATCGAGGCCGCGCAAGGCGGCTTTGACCGCGCTCCAGGGATTGCTTACTGGTACCCCGGGATGAGCCTGACTAAGCAGGCGAGTCACCTGCTGCTCGCCGATCAGCATACTGCCGGAGGTACAGCCGAACGCCAGCACATCCAGCGCTAGCCCTGGAACCAACAGGGAGCTGGACTGGGCAAGATTCTGCGCCAAACCGCGCAGCCCTTCGGTGGTCACGGTAGGGCTGCAGGGGGTGCGCGTACTGTACAACTCGACCCGCTCGCCGAGCAGTTGACGCCATTCGTTCTCCAGGGTGAAGTCACTGGCCAGCTGCACCAGGCCGATGCGCACATGTCCGTCATCCGTTGTGCGCTGGAAGGGGAAGATCCGTTGCAGACTCTGGAAGTCGGCGAAAGAGAGGCTCATTTCAGACTCCCTCGAGTAGACGCGCAGCATAGTTGGCGATTGCGGTATCCTGCACACCCGTACCTGTCAGGTCGCACACACTGATCTGTTCGGCACTGCTGCGCAGGGAGCGGCCCGCGGCAATCAGGCTGCCTAGTTCGAATACCTCACGCTGCAGCGCCGGGGCATGATGCAGCTCGCCAAGAGCCTGCGACTGGCTGAGGCGGTCGACCACCACAAGGTCGGCACTGGCCAGGATGGTGGGCTCCAGCTCGTTCTTGTGCGGGTTGTCCGAACCCATGGCGGTGACGTGGATACCCCTTGGCAGGTCGCTCCAGCGCAGCACCGGTTCGCGTGCCGGGGTAGTGGTGACCACGATGTCGGCCTCGGCGCAGGCGCTGGCGGCACTGGTGTGCACGGTCACCGGCAGGCCGTGATGGGCACGCATATGAGTGGCATAGGCCTCGGCCTTGGTGTGGTCGCGGGCGTATACATGTACTTCATGGATATCCCGAACCAAGCGCAGGGCCGCGACCTGTAGTTCGGCCTGCAGGCCGGCGCCAATCACCGCGACGCTGTGCGCATCGGCGCGGGCCAGGTGCTTGGCGGCGATGGCGCCGGCCAAGGCGGTACGGATGTCGGTCAGGTAGCCCTCGTCGAACAACACCGCCTCGACCAGCCCGGTCTTGGCCGAGAACAGCAGCATCAGGCCATTGAGGCTGGGCAAGCCCAGTTTGGGGTTGTCGAAGAATCCAGGGCTGATCTTGATGGCGAAACGCGGCCAGCCACGGATATGTGCGGTCTTCACATCGACCTCACCGTTGCTCTCGGCGATGTTCATGCTGAGGATCGGCGGCATCTCCACCTCGCCACGACCAAGGGCAGCGAAGCCGGCCTCGACCGCCTCCAGGGCAGTCGCATCGAGCTTGACCCGCTCTGCGATCTGCTTGCGCTTATAGATGTGCATAGGGACGCTCTCCAGCCAGGCGGCAGGCCTCGGCAAAGGTTTCATTCGACAGGTTCTGGCCGCTGACCACAAAGGCCACACGCCGCCCCGACAGCTCCAGGCGATGCTGTTCGACGGCGGCAACACCTACGGCAGCGGCGCCCTCCACCAGCATCTTTTCTTCATGTAGGAAATGCAGCATGGCGCGGGCAATCTGTGCCTCGTCGACCTTGTAACCGCGATCCATGTAGCGCTGGGTCATGGCCAAGGTCCAGGCGTTGTCCAATCCGATACCGCCTCCCAGGCTATCGGCCAGCGAGTGCACCTCTGGCACTTGCAGCGGATGGCCGGCGGCGAGACTGGCGAGCATCGCCGCCCCCTCGCGCATGCTCACGCCAACCACCTCGGCGGCAGGATTGACGCTCTTGACCGCCAGGCCGAGGCCGGCGATAAGGCCGCCGCCTGAGAGACCAGCGAACACCAGGTCGATGTCCGGCTGCTCTTCCATGATTTCCAGGCCACAGGTGCCCTGACCTGCGATCACCAGCGGATCGTCGAAAGGCGGAACATAGGCCAGCCCCTGTTCATCACGCAGGCGGCGTGCCTCGCGATCGGCGTCATCCTGGCAGTCGCCATGGATTACCAGTTCGGCGCCGCTCTGTCGCAGCGCCTCGACCTTGTTGTTTGGCACCAGGTGCGAAATGCATACCGTGACCGGGATGCCCAGGTGCTGCCCAGCATAGGCAAGGGCGCGGCCGAAATTGCCGGTGGACATGGTCACCACGCCACGTTCCCGCTGCATGGGCTCAAGACCGAGCAGTGCATTGAGCGCGCCACGCAGCTTGAAAGAGCCGGTAGGCTGCAGGCAGTCCAGCTTTAGCCAGACTTCGCAGTCCCAGCGCCGCGACAAGGCTTCGGAGCGCACCAAGGGTGTACGCAGGGCCAGCCCGGCGATACGCCGGCGGGCCCGGTAGATATCCTGCAGGCTCAGTTGTTGTTGCATACCAATCCCCAGAGAAGCGCTTTAAACCAAAGCGGCGGGAGACTCCCATGTATCCCCGCCACGTTACCTAGTTGCCTTATTTGGCCTGCCAGGCGCCGCTACTGATCAGCTTGTCGGTGACCTTGTTCACCGCACGCTCGGCACGGGCAACGATGTCGTCCACCTCGCCACGGGTGACCACCAGCGGCGGAGCGAAGCCGAGGATGTCACCGTGCGGCATGGCACGAGCGATCAGTCCCTCTTCCAGGCAGGCTGCGGAAACCATCGGACCGACCTTGAGGTTGGGGTCGAAGTGTTGGCGCTTGCTACGATCGCTGGAGAACTCCAGAGCGGCGAGCAAGCCGATGCCACGAACCTCGCCGACCAGCGGGTGCTCAGCGAAAGTCTGCTGCATGCGCTGCTGTAGGTAGGCCCCGGTATCCCGGGCATTGCCAGTGAGGTTCTCTCGCTCGATGATATCCAGGTTGGCGATGGCCGCCGCAATGCCCATGGGGTGCCCGGAATAGGTGTAGCCGTGGCCGATGGCTCCGTAGGTATCGGTGCCCTGCTCCAGTACTTGCCAAACGCGCTCACCGACTATTACCCCGGACAGCGGCTGGTAGGCCGAGGTCAGCCCCTTGGCCACGGTGATCAGGTCCGGTTTCATCTCGTAGTATTGCGAACCGAAGTCGACACCCAGGCGGCCAAAGCCACAGACCACCTCGTCGGCGATCAGCAGGATGTCGTACTTGTCCAGCACCTTGCGGATCTCCGTCCAGTAACCCTGCGGAGGCGGCACGATGCCGCCGGTACCGAGCACCGGTTCACCGATCATCGCCGCGACCGTATCCGGGCCTTCGGCGAGGATCATCTCCTCGAGTTGCTGCGCACAGTAGCGGGAGAATTCCAGTTCGCTCATGGCGTCGTCGGGACGACGATAGTAGACCGGCGCCACGGTGTGCTTGATGCGTTCGAGCGGCAGGTCGAAGTGAGCGTGGAACACCGGCAGGCCGGTCATGGAACCGGAGGCGATACTCGAACCGTGATAGCCACGGTCGCGGGAGATGACCTTCTTCTTCTCCTTACGGCCGAGGATGTTGTTGTAGTACCAGACCAGCTTGAGCTGGGTTTCGTTGGCGTCCGAACCGGACATGCCGTAGTAGACCTTGCTCATTCCCTGGCCGGCGAGCGCGACGATACGCTCGGACAGGGTGGCCATGCCCTCGGTGGTGTGGCCGACGTAGGTGTGGTAGTAGGCCAGCTGCTTGGCCTGCTCATAGATCGCCTCGGCCATCTCGTTGCGGCCATAGCCGATGTTCACGCAGTACAGGCCAGCGAAGCCGTCGATGAACTGGTTGCCCAACGAATCCTGGATACGGATGCCCTGGGCGCCGGTGATGATCCGCGCCGGGCTCTCGCCATGGGCATGTTGCTTGAGATGGGTGGAGGCGTGAAACACGTTCTGGCGGTCGATCTCGATGATCTTCTGGGTGTCGATGGTCATGGCAGTGCCCTCATGGAATTCGTTTGTGGTTGGTGCCGTTGCGGTTTTCCGGCGAAGACCGCGTATTCAGTAGGTTTCAGTTATTGGAAACGTAGCGAGCGCTGGCCAGGTGGCGCATCGCGCATGACGCCCGCGCAGATCTCAACTGCCGCTTGCACTGGGCAGACCACCCAGGCAGTAGTACTTGATCTGGCTGTACTCATCGAGGCCATGGCGTGAGCCCTCACGGCCGAGGCCGGACTGCTTGACGCCACCGAATGGCACGGGCGGGCCGGTCATCTTTACCGAGTTGACGCTGACCATGCCGAACTCGAGGCCGCGCAACAGCCGCCAGACCGGTCGCATGTCGTGACCGTAGACGTAGGCAGCCAGACCGTATTCGGTGTCATTGGCCTGGGCGATCAGTTGCTCCAGGTCGTCCCAGGCCAGCACGCCGGCCACAGGGGCGAAGTTTTCTTCCCGATACACACGCATATCCGCGGTCACATCGGCCAGCAGGGTCGGCATGAAAAAGTTGCGGCCCGGCGCCTGGCCCTGGTCACCGACTAGCAGGCGCGCGCCCTTGGTCACTGCGTCGTCTACCAGTTCCTGGGCCTTGGCCACCGCCTTGGCGTTGATCAGCGGCCCCTGATTGACCCCGCGGACCAGACCGTTGCCCACTGTCAGCTCGCCCATGCGCCGGGCGAAGGCCGCCAGAAACGGTTCATACAGTGAGCGATGAACGAAGATGCGATTGGCCGCAAGACAGTCCTGGCCAGTGGTCTGGAACTTGGCGTCGATCGCCGCCTGGGCAGCCTGCTCCACGTCCATGTCTGGAAGGACGATGAAAGGCGCGTTGCCGCCCAGCTCCATCGAGCACTTCTTCACCGTGGCCGCAGCCTGCTGCAGCAACAGGCGACCGACCCGGGTCGAGCCGGTAAAGGACAGTGCCTTGACCTTGTCGCTGGCACAGAGCACCTGGGAGACCATCTCCGGCTCGCCAGTAATGACGTTGAAAACTCCGGCGGGGAAGCCGGCACGCTCCGCGAGCTCGGCCAGGGCCAAAGCGGAGAACGGCGTCTCGCCAGCCGGCTTGACCAGCACAGTGCAGCCTACAGCAAGGGCCGCGGCGGCCTTGCGGGTAATCATCGCGCAGGGAAAGTTCCACGGCGTGATCAGCGCGGCAACGCCGATCGGCTCGCGTACGCTGCCCAGTTGGGCGTCGCGAATGTGGCTGGGGATGGTCTCGCCGTAAGCGCGCCGCGCCTCCTCGGCGAACCAGCGAATGAAGGACGCGGCGTAGTCGATCTCGCCACGGGCCTCATCCAGCGGCTTGCCCTGCTCGAGGGTCATCAGCCTGGCCAGGTCTTCTTTGTTCTCCAACAGCAGATCGTGCCATTTACCGAGTATCACGCCACGTGCGTCCACCGACAGCGCACGCCAGGCCGGCAAGGCGGCTTGCGCCGAATCGATGGCGTGCTCTATCTGGTTCGCGTCCAGCTGGGTGCAGCGCCCGATTGTTTCTTCGCTGGCTGGATCGATGACCGCTTCATCGCGCCCCTCGTGACCGGCAACCCATTTACCGTTGACGTAGGCCAACTGGCGAACCAGGCGTGGATCTTTAAGCATGTGCATGGACGGTATCCCCTCTACTTGCTTTGCGCAGCGGGTTCGCGGCGCAAGGCGTGGTGCGTGTTTACGGCTTCCACTTTAGGGTTTGCCAGTCAGCGATTTTTTCTCTTCAAAGGGGGCGGGTGGGCTGTTTTTTTTCTTTGCCGGTGGCGTGCTGATGTTTTTTTCTGCACCACGGGCCAGGCACGAAACGGCAGCATCAAGGGGGGACAGGGTGGCTTACAGAAATGCCGGCTAGGCTTCTTCTTCACCGTCTAGCATCAGCGGAGGTTCACTGTGTTTGATGGTCTTGGTCACGATGTAAGTGAAGTAACGCTCGATGCCCAAATCGGTCATCAGCCAGCGGTCGATAAGGCGCTGGTACTGGTCGATGTCGCGCGCCATGACCTTGACGATATAGTCGATGCCACCACCAGTGGCGTAGCACTCGGTGACTTCAGGACATTCCTGCATGGCATTTTCAAAACGCTGGAAGGCTTCACGGTTGTGCTGTTTAAGGCTGATCTCGACCATCACCGAGGCACGTTTGAGCAGAATCTCGGTATTCAGCTGAGCACCGTAGCCGCGAATGATTCCGGCCTCCTCGAGACGTTTGACCCGCTCCCAGCAGGGGCTGATAGATAGGTTGATGGCTTCGGCCAAGCTGGACTTGGTGATCCGCCCATTGCACTGCAGGATGCGCAGAATCTTCAGGTCATAGCTGTCCAGACGCATAAACGGCTCCACGGCGAAAAAGGCCGCACCCCGCCACAGGGGCGAGGTTGCTCGGCATAAGTGTTGCTGGGATCGATCTGCAGCATGGCTCTCGTTGCGCCTAACCCATCCTGCATGCCTGCCCAGAACGTTGGCCCGCCCCGAACAGAGCAACACTGCAAAAAAACCGGCGGAGTGGCCCGCCGGCAACAGGGGTTACTGCTTTTCCAGCTCCATGATTTCCTGCTCCAGGGCCTTGAGCACAGAGCCGGCTTCGGGGCCGGCTAGTTGCACCAGCTTCTCGCGCATAGGTTGACTGGCTGCGCGGAAAGCCGCTTGCTCGTCTTCGGTCAGACGCACCAGCTGGATACCCGGTTTGGCCTGTTTGATCTTTTCCAGACGCTCATCGTTGTACTTGGCCTGAGTCTCGAAGATGTAAGGCGCCAACTCCTCCACAGTCTCGTCGATAAGTGCACGCTGCTCCGCAGGCAGCCCCTGGTACCAGGACTCGCTGGACAGGACGGCAACCGTGAACTGTTGGTGTCCCGACCAGGTCATGACATCGTTGACCTCATAGAACTTCATTTCCTCGATGGCGAAAACCGGGTTCTCCTGGCCATCGATCATCTTCAGCTGCAGAGCCCCATAAACCTCGGAATAAGGCAGCGGAGTGGGGACAGCACCGAACGACTTATAGGTCTCCACCAGCATCGGTGAGGCCATAACCCGCATCTTCACGTTGGCGAAATCGGCCGGCTTGCGCACCACCTTGTTGGTGGTCCAGACCATATCGCCTTCCGGGTACATGCTCAGCAAACGCAGGTTGCGGGTCTTCAGCTTGTCGGCAACAGGCCCGTAGATTGTTGGGCTCTCGGTCAGCAGCTTGAGGTTCACCGCATTGTCCTGGGATAACAGGTAGGGCACCGAGAACACCTGCATGCCTGGAGCGGTGGAACCAAGAATGCCGGTCGAGCCATGGGTGAACTGCAGGACACCGTTAGCCACAAGCTCCGTGAGATCTTCCGACTCGCCCAGCGCACCGTATGGATAGACAGTAACGCTGATCTTGCCACCGCTCTTTTCCTCGATCAGTTGCTTGAACTTCTGAGCGTAGGCGTCCTGCACGCTGCCGCTGATTTCCTCAAGGGCAAACTTCCATTCCTCTGCAGCCGCCAGGCTCGCCTGGCCAATCAGGGTCAGCCCCATCGCTGCAGTCAGGACCACTTTCTTCAGTGTGCTTAGGGTGCTCATGGTGAGGTCTCCGCTTACTGTTATTGTCATTTGGTTGCGACCGGACCTGCCGGCCTCTAGCTTTCGACGATGTCGGCGATTACCGCCAGGGTGTCGCCGATGTCCACCAGTGCGGGAAAACGCCGGGCAACCAGGAGCCCATCCCGTTCCGCACGATATTCCACGGCCGGCGTGCCGGTGCGCTCGAACGCATGTACCCGCGCAACGAGGTCGCCTCGCTTGAGGCGATCGCCCAGGCTACGGGTGAGTTCGAGAATGCCGCGATGGGTGCTCTGCACGTAGCAACTGGCATCGGGCATATCCAGTTGCAGCCGCGGCTCGTCGGCAAGCTCCAACTCGCCAGCGAGAATCCCGGCAAACTTTAGGAAGTTGCGCACACCACGATCGGCCAGGGCCATGGTTTCGGGGGTGCTGGTGCCGCCGCCACGCAGTTCGGTGGTGACGAACACCTTGCCCTGGGACTCCACCGCCGTGTCGTACAACGAAGCTGCATCCAGCTCGAAGAGAATCATGCTGGCGGCAGTACCGAACAGGCGTGCACCTTCGATGCACTTGGCCTCCTGCTGTGCGTCCGGTAGTCGGTGGGCTGCGGCGAACGGCAGGATGTCCAGGGTCTTGCCACCGGAATGTATATCCAAGGCATAGTCACACAACGGAATCAGGTGCCGCTGAAAGTAATCGGCGATACGCTCGGTCATGCTCCCTGTAGGGTTGCCGGGGAAAGAGCGGTTCATGTTGCCTTTGTCGATCGGCGAGGTACGGCTGCCGTTCTGCACGGCCGGGTAGTTCATCGCCGGGACGATGATCACCCGCCCCTGGACGTCCTCTGCCCGCAGCTCTCCAGCCAGCTTGAGCAACGCGGTGATGCCCTCGTATTCGTCGCCGTGGTTGCCGCCGGTGAGCAGCGCGGTAGGACCCACGCCGTTCTTCACCACGCTGATGGGGATCATGATGCAGCCCCAGGCCGACTGGTCATGGGAGTACGGCAGCTTGAGGAAGCCGTGCTGCACACCGTCTCGCTCGAAATCGACCGTGGCACTGAGGGTGGTGGCACGAACCTCGGCAACGCTCGACCGCGTGTTTGCCTGCAGTTCCGCTTCGGATGAAATATTCATGGTTGCGCTACTCATCTCAGGCCTTCACGAATAACTGTCGCGGGAAGTCGCAAAGGGTTTCCACCCCGCTCTCGGTAATCAGGATGCTCTCGGTGGTCTCCAGGCCCCAATCATCCAGCCAAAGGCCCGGCATAAAGTGGAAGGTCATGCCAGGTTGCAGCACCGTGGTGTCGCTCTCACGCAGGCTCATGGTGCGCTCGCCCCAATCCGGCGGATAACTCAGACCGATTGGATATCCGCAACGGTTATCTCCGCGATCGTAACCGTAACGGCGCAGGGTGCTGTTCAACTCCCTGGCGATGTCACCGCAGGTATTGCCCGGTTTGGCGACCGCCAGACCCGCCTCCAGGCCAGCGTTGATCGCCTCCTCGGCCTTGCGAAAAGCGGCTGACGGTTCGCCCAAGTAAAGAGTGCGCGACAGCGGGCAGTGGTAGCGTTTGTGGCAGCCGGCAATCTCGAAGAAGGTACCTTCCCCCTTCTTGAACGGGCGATCGTCCCAGGTCAGGTGCGGCGCCGAAGCGTCCTTGCCTGAAGGCAACATGGGCACGATAGCTGGGTAGTCGCCGAACTTACCCTCGTGACCGACACAGGCAACCCGATAGATTTCACCTACCAGCACGTTCTTCGGCAGACCCGGTTCGACCATTTCGATGATCGCCCGATGCATGTTCTCGACGATGCGCGCGGCCACACGCATGTACTCGATTTCCAGCGGCGACTTGACCGCTCGACACCAGTTGACCAAGCCAGTGGCATCGACCAACTGTGCCTGCGGCAGACCACGTTGCAGCGCCTGGTGCGAAGTGGCGCTGTAGTAGTAGTTGTCCATCTCCACGCCGATCGTGCCGCTGGTCCAGCCTCGTGCCGACAGTATTTCCTGGCACAGGTAGTCGAGGGCGTGATGCGGTGGGTTCATCACGTAGCGGTCGCTGTAGGAGGCGATATCCTCCTCCGACATGTAGACGGTGCGACGCGCGCCATTGGCATCGATGCCACGGCCGTACCATAGCGGGTTGCCGTGCTGGCCAATCACCACGCATTGCGGAGTGTAGAAAGACCAGCCGTCATAACCGGTAAGCCAGGCCATGTTGGATGGATCATGCACGATCAGCGTCGTGACCCCCCGCTCAGCCATGGCGGCACGCACCTTGATCAAACGCTGGGCATACTCTTCACGGCTGAAATTCAAAGCGATTTCACTCATGACAGCATCTCGAAAATGAACGCGACGGCGTTCAGGTCTCTATCCAACCGCCCGCACCATCCGGGCGGTTATGCAATGTACTGAAACCTGCTAGAGTGACCGCATCAAATGCAGGTCAATCCGCATGGATCACATATTTATTATCAGTACACTTTTCGTCAAGGACTTTATTGAACTATGACAATAGACCTGAAGCCCTTCATCCGCTCTGGCCAGCCCAAATACCTGGCCATCGGCAACGCCCTCAGTGAAGCGATAAATGCTGGCGCATTGCAGCCCGGCAGCAAGCTGCCGACCCACCGAGAGCTGGCCGAGGTCCTGGGGGTTAGCGTGCAGACGGTAAGCAATGCCTACGCACATGCCGAAAAGCAGGGTGTCGTCTACGCCCAGGTGGGCAGCGGCACCTTCGTGCGCAGCCGCCACGTCAGCCACGAATCGGACTACCTGTCCACCGACGAACACGATGACCCCAGCCGGGGCATCGACCTGTCCACCGCCCATCCGGTATGCACGGCCCGCCATGTCAAGCTCTACCGCGAGGGCCTCGAACGCCTGTCCCGCGAGGGCCGCGATGATTTCATAACATCCTTCCACCCGACCCAAGGCCTGACCCTGCACCGTGACGTGGTCTGCGCCTGGCTAGCCCAGCAGAGAATGCCGGCCAACCCCGATCACATGTTGTTCTGCAATGGCACCGCGCACGCCCTGACTATTGCCATGACGACGATACTCAAGCCAGGTGACACGGTACTCTGCGAACACGAGACGGGCATGCTGCTACTGGCCTTGGCGCAAACCCTGCACTTCAATCTCAAAGGCCTGGCCACAGACGACCAGGGCATTCTGCCCGATGCGCTGGAAACCGCCTGCCGACAGGGGAGCGCGCGGGTGCTGTTCTGCACCCCGACCATGAACAACCCCAACAACAACACCATGAGCCTGGAACGACGTCAGGCGATCGCCGAGCTGGCCCGGCGCTACGACTTGACAGTGGTGGAGGACGACGTTTACGGCGCGCTGCAACCGGACCGCAGCCCGCCACTGTCGGCGCTTATTCCGGAGCGCAGCTTCTACGCCACCAGCCTGACCAAGGTGACCTTGCCTGGCATGCGCGCCGGCTACCTGATCACCCCGCCACACCTAGTGCAGCAAGCCATAGGCCGACTTCGCAGTACTACTTGGATGGCCACCCTGATGCCCTTCGAGATCGCCAGCTGGTGGATGCAGGACGGCACCCTCGACCGCATGATCACCTTTCAGCAGCAGGAGTTTGCGGCACGCCAGCAGATGGCCTGCGAACTGCTCACCGCCTGCCGCTACAAGGCCCATCCCAACGGCATGCATATATGGGCCGAACTGCCGGCGCACTGGCAACCGGAAAAATTCGTCCGCCGGGCACGCCAAGAAGGCGTGATGATCTTTCCGGCGGAGCCGTTCCTGGCCACCGCCGATCGCAACAACCCGTTCGTGCGCATCAGCCTGGGCGCCGAACAGAGCCGCTCGCGCGTTCAGGCAGGACTGGCCACGCTGAATGGGCTGATGGAGGAGATCCCTCCCCCCATGCATTTCGTGTTCTGAAATGACGCACAAAGCAGTTCATGCTCCATGAAATAGCACACATGTACTGATTCAAATATTGAATTGACATGGTTTTTTCACAGATGTACTGTCTGGCCTCCACAACAAAAAAAATGCCTGTCGCCATGGCAGCAGGCTGGAGGTGGCAATGGCTTGGCTACATAAACTGGACTGGCTGCTGGAAAAGCTTGAGGCGTTTATCCTCGCCAGCGCGATCCTGCTGATGGCGCTGAACTCGGTCGGCAATGTATTTGGCCGTTACTTGTTCAACCAGAGCCTGTACTTCTCCGAGGAACTCAATCAGTTCCTGATCATCTTCGTCACCTTCATCGGTTGCAGCTATGCCGCGCGGCACAACCGCCACATCAGCATGAGCGCCTTCGTCGAGCAGTTGACTGGCAAGCCTGCCGCCGCCAGCCTCCTGCTGATCAATCTGCTTACCGCCGCCCTGCTGATGTGGCTGACCTGGGCATCCATTGGCTACGTGCAATCAGCCGCGCGCGTTGGCCGCGCCTCATCGGCGTTACAGTTGCCGCTGCATTACATCTACCTGGTCATTCCACTGGGCTTGGGTATGAGTGGCCTGCAGTTCCTGCGCCACGCCTTCATTCAGTTGCTGGTACTGCTCGGCTGCCGCGAAGCACCGCCGCGGCATGTCGACGTCCCCCTCCCCCCGCAAGCCTGAGTACGCACAGCATGGATATGACTACTGCTCTTCTGCTGATCATGCTGGTCCTGCTGCTGGCGGGCTTCCCCATGATGACAACCCTGTTGGCGGCCGCAGCGGCCGGCTTCCTGTTTTTCTTCAACATGGGGCCGGAGTTCCTAATCCAGCAGATGATCGCCGGCATCCGTCCGTCAGCCCTGGTTGCAGTACCGATGTTCATCCTTGCCGCCGACATCATTACTCGCGGGGCCACGGCCAATAGACTGCTGGATGTCGCCATGGCTTTCGTCGGCCACGTGCGGGGCGGCATGGCAGTCACCACTGCTCTGAGCTGCGCGATGTTCGGTGCCTTGTCCGGCTCGACCCAGGCGACGGTGGTCGGGGTGGGCAGCATCATGCGGCCGAAGATGCTGCAACAGGGGTACAAGGACAGCTTCGCCATGGCACTGATCATCAACGCCTCGGATATCGCCCTGCTGATTCCGCCGAGCATCGGCATGATCATCTACGGCGTGGTCTCGGGTACATCGGTGGCCGAACTGTTCATCGCCGGCATTGGCCCTGGCTTACTGCTGATGGTGCTGCTGGCTGGTTACTGCTACTTCTACGCGCGGCTGGCAGGCATTCCCCGCAGCGAGAAATTTAGCTGGCATGAGCGGCTGCGCACATGCCGTCGTGCCTTCCTGCCACTGCTGCTGCCAGTGATGACCATCGGTGGCATCTACACCGGGGTCTTCAGCCCTACCGAGGCAGCTGCGGTGTCAGTGCTCTATGCGCTGATTCTGGAGGTGTTGATTTTTCGCCGGGTCAAGCTCAGTGATCTGTCGAGCATTGCAATGTCCACCGGGCTGATCACCGCCGTGGTGTTTATCCTGGTGGCCGCCGGCTCGGCCTTCTCCTGGGTGATATCCTTCGCTCAGATCCCCCAGCAGATCCTCAGCGGTATTGGTTTGATGCAGGCTTCGCCGACCGAACTGCTGATCATCATTTCGATCGCCTTCTTTATCGGTTGCATGTTCGTCGACCCGATTGTGGTAATGCTGATCCTCGTGCCGATCTTCGCCCCGGCGGTGCGCATGTCCGGCCTTGATCCGGTGCTGGTTGGCACCATCATCACCTTGCAGGCGGCCATCGGCTCGGCCACACCGCCTTTCGGCTGCGACATCTTCACCGCTATAGCGATATTTCGACGGCCCTACTTCGACGTAATCCGTGGCAGCTTGCCGTTCTTCCTCATCTTGCTGCTGATGTCGGTACTACTCATCATGTTCCCTCCAATCACCTTGTTCCTGCGCGATCTGGCCTTTCGTTAGAGCCTGCTCCCATGCAGACTCTGGCATGGTCATAAATGCATCGTGCACATCGGTGATAGCTTCAAAACGCCGTGGCTCTTCCGTCGAATCAGCAATGGAAGAAGCCAGGCAGAACACTCCCTTAGCAACTGACGAACCGGTCGATGCTGCTGACCAAGTTGTTTCCCATAAGAAAGTCACCTTCCGAACTCTGTTCCGGAGCCGCAGCCGCGTCGTCGCCGGACGCTCAACGATGCGGCCCTGGTCGAGCAGATCAAGCTGGCCGTGGGCGCGTTGCCCAGCTATGGCTATCGCCGGGTCTGGGGCCTGTTGCGTCGGCAGCATGAGCAGCAGGGCCAGCCATCGGTCAATGTGAAGCGGGTTTACCGCGTCAGGCACTGGCGTATACCACCAACTCCACCAGCATTTCCTCAAGGGCCAATCCGGCGATGACCACGGCGGCCCGATTCGGGTAGGGCGCCTGAAAGTATTCGGTGTGGATCGCGTTGACCTTGGCCAGGTAGCTGCGGTCGGTGACGTAGATCAGCACCTGGGGCACCGCCTCCAGGCGCAGCTCAGCGCATTCGACACTGTGCACGAGATTGTCCAGTGCCTGGCGGGTCTGCACCTCGATACCGCCAGCACCACCTGGCCCAGTGCGTGGACAGGTATCTGTGCGGTGTACAGGGTGCCATTACCGATCACTGAATCGCCCCGGCTTTCCTAGACACTCTCCAAGCTCTGGAAATAACGCTTTTCAAACTCCACTGGCGATAGCTGCATAGCGCTGCTGTGCCG
>MTET01001995.1_pt1 | contig 25511 bp, 41 predicted proteins | sample 1042671 | NCBI WGS metagenome assembly MTET01 (sample SAMN06185814, study PRJNA358809) | soil metagenome | isolation source: garden soil control | place: India | collected 2015-05-23
GCCATTCATCTTCGGGTGCTGCACATTTCATTGCTAAAGATGTATGTCCAAAGGTCGCGATTATTAATGCAGGGGATGGACGTCATGCGCATCCAACGCAAGCGATGCTTGATATGCTCACCATTCGCCGTGAAACTAAAAAACCATTTGAAGATTTAAGCGTTGCTATTATCGGGGACATTAAACACTCTCGTGTAGCACGTTCGGATGTAGCTGCATTACAAACTCTAGGTTGTAAAGACATTCGTGTGATTGCACCGAATACATTATTGCCAGTGGGCTTTTCGGAATATGGCGAGCACGTTCGCTTGTTTAACAAGATGGATGAAGGCATTACTGATTGTGATGTGATTATTGCCTTACGTATTCAAAACGAACGTATTGACTCTCCAGCGTTATCTTCACAGTCTGAATTTTACAGAATGTATGGTTTAAACAAAGAACGTCTTGGTTTAGCTAAACCAGATTGCATTGTGATGCATCCGGGACCAATGAACCGTGGTGTAGAAATTGATTCAAGTGTTGCTGATGGAGACCAGTCGGTTATTTTGAAACAAGTAACCAATGGTATTGCAGTTCGTATGGCCGTATTGGCGTTATCAATACAAGGCCAACTCCAAGAGCAAGGTTTAATTGAAGCGATTACGTTGTAAGGAATGGATCACATGAGTATTGTAAAAATTGAAAATGTACGTGTGTTAAACCCAATCCAAAAAACAGACAGCGTACAAACTGTATATATTGAAAATGGCAAGTTGGTTGCTCCAGTTGAGCAAGTTGAACAAACCATTGATGGTCAAGGTAAATGGTTAATACCAACCATGGTTGATTTGTGCGCGCGTTTGCGTGAACCGGGTCAACAGCAACATGGGACATTGAAATCGGAAGGTAAGGCAGCACGTGCCAATGGTATTTTGCATGTGATTACACCACCTGATTCAAAGCCGATTGTGCAAGACAATGGCGCTCTCATTCATGGCCTGATTGAAAAGGCTTGGCATGATGGTGGCATTCACATGCATATCATTGGTGCTCAGACCCAAGGTTTAAATGGTAAGCAACCAGCAAATATGGCGGGCCTGAAAAAAGGTGGTTGTACTGCTGTTTCTAATGCGAATGCCGCTTTTGAAAATGATGATGTAGTTATTCGTACCTTGGAATATGCAGCGGGTCTTGGTTTAACAGTCGTATTTTATGCTGAAGAGCCGCAGATTGCTAAAGATGGATGTGCACACGAAGGCTTTATTGCTTCTCGCCAAGGTTTGCCGATGATTCCTGCAATTGCTGAAACTGTAGCAATTGCAAAGTATCTGCTTATGATTGAAGCAACTGGCGTAAAAGCTCACTTTGGTTTGTTATCTTGCGGTGCATCGGTTGAATTAATTCGCGCAGCAAAAGCAAAAGGTTTACCTGTGACTGCCGATGTAGCAATGCATCAGTTGCATTTAACTGAACACTTAACTGATGGTTTTAATTCACTTGCGCATGTTCGTCCACCATTACGTTCTGAGCAAGATAAAGAACTTTTACGTCAAGGCTTAAAAGAAGGCGTGATTGATGCAATTTGTACGCACCATGAACCTTTAAGCAGTTCGGCAAAAATGGCGCCATTTGCTGAAACTCAGCCGGGTATTACCGCTTTTGATACTTATGTCTCTTTAGGCGTTCAACTCATTAATGAGGGTTTATTTGAACCTTTAGAATGGGTTGCTAAAGTTACTAGTGTGCCAGCACAGGTTGCGAATATGACCTCGCGTTGGGAAGATGAAGCTGGATGGGTATTGGTTGATCCTGCTTTAAGCTGGACAGTAAGCAAAGACACTATTTTATCGCAAGGGAAAAATACCCCATTGTTGGGTCAAACCTTGACGGGTAAAGTACTTCAAACTTTTGCTAACTGATAAAGTTCTTAGTTAAAGTAAATTTAAAATATGAACAGGTAGATCAATATGATCTACCTGTTTTGTAAATACTAGATGGAAAATTGTATATAAATTATATAAAAAACAACAAAAGATTGAAGGAAGATTAGAATAAAAAACTATCAGCAAAGAGAAGTATTTGAATAATCAAAAATTGCTGGTTACGACGTATAAGATTCGGGAGAATAACCAATGTCGATAAACCCTATAGAATTGCTTAAAGAAAAAGTATCTTCAATATTATTAAATGAACAGGATGGATACCTAGGCGAAAAATCGAATGCTTTATCTAAGTTTTATCCAATTTTACTTTCATTATTAGCTGCTAAACCTGATCTTATCGGACAATTGAAAAATAGTTTGGCTCCTTCCTTATCAGACCTTTTTTCTCATAATGACCAAATCAAAAATACTGTACTTACCCATTTAAGTGGTACAGCACCAAATAATGAAATTGAAAGTACGCTCAACAGTGCAATTAAACCCAGCCTTAATGCAATTTCAGATGTTGCCGGAAATGACCAGCAAAGTATTGTGAATTACTTGCGCCAACATGCAGATACTATTCGTTCATATTTACCAGCATGGGCAGTGGGTCTATTAGCTCCGCTAGGACTTGGTGCAGGTTTATCTTCTGTCACACCATCAACTGCACCTCCGCTTGCAGCAGCAACTGAAAATACAGGTAAGTCTCGTGGATTCTTACCGATTATTGCCCTCATTATTCTGGGTCTGATCATTGCTTGGTTATGGCGTTCTTGTCAGCATAAAGAAGCTGTACCAGCACCAGAACCGACGGCTGCCAGTGGTGTTGAAGCTGCTGCTGCACCCGCTAGTTTAACTTTAAGTACCGATGATAAAGGTACAGTGAGTGAGTGTCAGGCTGGAATTGGCGATCAAGGCTTCTTGGCAACGCTACAAACCAACGTTAAAAAAGTTTTTTCGACAACTCAAGATTGTAAGGTGGATACAAGCCAAACTTATGCAGCCTCATTTACCGACAAAGATGCGCTTGCAGGTGTGTTAGGTGCGTTAAAAGGTGTACCAAATGCATCTTTAGAATGGGTAGGCGATAAAATTACTTTGAAAGCGGGTGATGCGGCAGCATTAGAAGCTTTAACTGCAAAAGTAAAAGCATTGGTGCCACATACAGAGGTTGTCGGTACAGCGCCAGTAACAGCTGAGCAATCTGTAAGCAATAGCTTAACTGCTTCGCAAACTGCTCTAGGCTCAATTGATCCGAACAATGTCGATGTAAATGCTTTGGTGAAAGCACTTAACTTGCAAATTATTAATTTTGCGAGTGGTTCAAGTGACATACCTGCCGATAACAAAGCCATTCTTGACCAAGCTGCAACACTTTTAAATAAAGTGACTAGCATCAAATTAAATGTGGGTGGTCATACCGACTCAACTGGTAATGCTGCTGCAAATAAAGCTTTGTCTCAACGCCGTGCTCAAGCAGTTGTAGATTATTTAAAATCTAAAGGTGTGGATGCTTCTAAATTAGTTGCAGAAGGCCATGGTTCTGATCAGCCAGTTGCAGAAAACACGACAGAAGAAGGTCGCTTTAAAAACCGTCGTATTGAGTTTTCAGTAGCCCAATAATCGACTGATTTATGAAAAATTAGTTATTTTAATTTGAAAAAAGCTTCTCATTTTGAGAAGCTTTTTTGTTGAGACAAATAATGTTGGATTGATATGAAAATCAGTTTGGTGGGAAGTGGGCGAGTGGCCTTTCATTTGGCAAAGGCTTTATTGGGCCAAGGTCATAACATCGTACAAGTCTATGCGCGTGATTTTGATAAAACCCAAAAATTTGCAGAGAAAACTCAAGCAAAAGCCTGCCAGTCTCTTCAAGAATTCCAATCAACCGATCTTATCATTCTTGCGGTTTCAGATAGTGCAATTGCAGAGCTTGTAAAACAAGTTCATGAATTCTTTCCTGACACACTCATTGTCCACACTTCGGGTAGTACTGATATTGAAGTCATCAGTCATGTACATGAAAAAGCAGGGGTGTTTTATCCATTACAAACATTTAGCTTAGAAAGAGATGTTGATTGGTCTGCAACGCCATTATTTGTTGAAGCCTTAACAAATGTCGATCAGAAACTACTTTCAGATTTAGCAAATAGCCTAAGTAACCGAGTATATCAATACACCTCAAAACAACGTTTAACTTTACACTTAGCAGCTGTGTTCGCTTGTAACTTTAGTAATTATTGTTTTGATATGGCAAAGCAGGTTGTAGATAAAGAGCAGGTGGACTTTGGCTTGCTCTATCCATTAATTGTGGAAACAGCTAAAAAAGCGACTGAAAATGATCCGAAACAAATGCAAACTGGGCCTGCGGTAAGGGGAGATCAGAATATCTTGGCAATGCATCAAGACTTATTGGCTCAAGCAAATCAAGATGATTTAAAACAGGTTTATCAACTTTTAAGTGATGGCATCGTGAAACGCCATCACTCGGACTAAAAGTGATTTAAAATTAAGGTTCGCCGTTATTTCCCCATTTTAAGAAACCAGCACGTTGATTTAAACGTTCAAAATATTGGTCGACATTTTTAAGCGTTGGATGGTCAAAAGGTGTAGCTTTCCAGCGCTGTACCGATAGACCAATTGGAATATCGGCCAAGCTAAATTGTGAACCAGCAACATAGGCCTGAGTTTTTTCAAGTTGTTGATCGAGAATCTGCATATGATGATTCCAGTCATCAATACCTTGTTGTAATAAGTTTGGATCTTGATGATCTGGTGAGTGTCTCAAGAGAGACATAATCGTATAAGTCCAGCTGTTATTCAGCTCGATCGCTTGCCAGTCAATCCACTGGTCAACAAAGAATCTTTCTTTCGCTTGAGTAGGGTAAAGCTGATGCTTTTTATCATAAGCATTTGCCAAATAACGGATAATACTGTTGGACTGCCAAAGGACTAAATCACCATCTAAAACAACAGGAATTTGACCATTTGGGTTTAATTGTAAATATTCAGGTGATTGTGCTGAGCGAAAGCCTCGTCCCCAGTCTTCTCTTTCATATTCAATATTTAGTTCTTCACACAACCATAAGACTTTGCGAACATTAATGGAGTTATCGCGCCCTAAAATTTTTAACATGTGTTGTCCTTAGCAATTTTTAGTATGGCAAGTACCAGTTTCTATAAATAGCTAGATTTGGCTCGATTGGCAATCAATAGTTAAAAAAATATATCTATTAGGACATATATCCTAAATAAAATCTAAAAAATTGATTAATAAGAATATATTTGAATTTTTAAGGAGAGTTGTTTGATAATATAGGAGTAATACTTTTAACCAGAATTGAAAAGATAAACTATTCAAAATAAGTGTGGAAATGAGTTGGTCTATATAATTTAATTAATAAAAGGTTATTAATGGAAGAGAAAGTTATTGAATTAAATGAGAAGAATATCCTAATGAGATATTCCTCTCGATTAAGTGAGCAAGCAAAATGGTTAGCAGAACTGATTGTAGATATGAGTCGGAAGGGTGTATCTATTGAAGATGGTGTAAAAATACAGTTTGGTTGGTCTTTTTTGATATTTCGAAATTTTGAGGATAATCAGTTAATATTGTGTGAACCAGATTTTTCACGTAATCCATTTAGTGAAGAAAAAAATAGTATTGATTTTACACTTGAAGTTCAGGCACTACAAAATAGTTTTGCAAAGCGTTGCGGGGTAGATCCTATAGCTACATTATTTCAGGATAAAATTATTTTAGTAAAAGGATGTTTGGATAAAGAAAAACTATTTATGGAGCGTATAGAACCAGACTTAGAGAAAGGTGATTCTGGATGGTTCATTAATACACTTGAAGATGATAGCGAAAACATTGAATATGAAGCAATATATGCTTTTCAACTACTTTACTTAAGACCTGAAATTATGTCTGTACTGATATTACCACCAGAATTTATAGTTCTAGTAGATAAGAATACTATTGAAAAAGTAATAAATGAAAAAAATGAAGTTGTTTTATGAATTATTAGCGAATATTTACAGTGAAAAAATTTATATAAGTAAACCGACGGTTGGGTAGAAAAGGAAACATAGAGAACGAAAAGTGAATGATTTGAAATCTATTGCTAGAGAAATACATTATGCTATTAAAGGTAATGATATTGATTTAGCTATAAAGCTATTAAACATTAATGAAAAACTAGGCGTTCTTAGCTACAAGACCCCTTTTGGAACATGGTTGCATGATGCTTCTGCTCATGGTCGTCAAATTTTAGTAGAATATTTGGTTAATAAAGGATTTGATATAAATGAAAGAGGAGGGATTTTAGGAGGAAATGCTTTAAATGAAGCAGTAAAAAATCAGCATATAGATCTTATTAATTATTTATTAGACTTAAGTGTTGAAATGATAATCGATGAGTCCGAATATAATCCGCTCTTTACGGCAATTTGTGTGGGAAATTTGACTATAGTTAAGATTTTAATATTTAGGGGTATAGATTATAAAATTTCTTATACGAGTGATTATATGAATAATATGGGTGCTGAAGCATTCGCCTTGGAACGTGGAGAAAAGGAAATAGCTAGTTATTTGAATTCTTTAAAGTAGCAAGATTAGATGCAATAAATTAAAAAGTATCTCATATTCAATAGTAATATATTTAAAGTACATATATCTTCAACTGAACTTAAAGTGATACAATTAGATGTGTTTATTATTTTTTGAAATAGATATCAGTAAAATTCATTAAAACCCAGTTAATACTTTAGATTTATTTTTGCAAGTAAAGGATTTTAAGTAGGAAGTTTTATTTAAAATAAACCCGGTGGTTAAGATAGTAAGTAGTAATTATGAAGCAGTTACCCAATGAAATTCACGAAGAAATTACCTTTTTATGCAAACGAGGCGATGAGCTTGTTAAGCACGGAAATGTTGAGGAAGCAAAGAAAAATTATATTGATTCTTTAAAATTACTTCCAAGCGACTATAGAGAGTGGGAAGCAGCAACGTGGATATATGTTGCAATGGGAGATATGTATTTTCACCTTAAAAATTATGAACAAGCCTTTAAGTGCTTTTACAATGCAGTTCAGTGTCCACAAGGGCTGGGAAATCCTTATATTCATCTTCGTCTTGGACAGCTTTATTTTGAAGAAGGTAGCTTTGATGAATCAGCTGATGAATTAACACGAGCTTATATGGGAGGAGGGTTAGGTATACTTTTGGAAGATGATCCTAAGTACTTAGACTTTTTAGAAAAAAATTGTTATATAATATAACCTTAAGGTCAAAAAATGTATAGCGTTTGGAAAGCAGATTTTGATAATGAAATTTATTATACACGTGGAACCATTAGAGATATTAGTGTATTAAAGGAAATTAAACTTACAAAGGGTGAACCAATCCCTGATAAAAATATCAAGATAAATATTGATTTAATCGAAGAATATGAACCAGCAGACTATTTTCATGTAGGTTCACTTTTTATAGTTTCTAGTAAGCTAAAAGATATTTTAGAAACAAAACAGGTAAGTGCAGAATACTTTCCAATAAAGCTATATAAACCAAATGGTATTCCTATACAAACTAAATACTTTTTTGTAAACTTATTGAAAAAAATTGATTGTATTAATAAAGAATATTCACAATATATAGAAGAAGAAGGCTATATTGATGAAATTTATAAACTTGTTGTTGATGTAGATAAGGCTAAAAATGAAGTCTTATTTAGAGTTGATAAAACATTTAATAACATAATCTTAGTACATGATTCATTAAGTGACTTAATAAAAAGTTTAGGTTGTACAGGGGTGAGATTTATTAAGATTGATGATTGGAAATGGTAGGATTGAAAAGCCTCTCAGTGTGAAACTGTGCAGTACTTACTATGCATATTTATAAAAAGTATTGAGTAGTTAGCTTAGAATTAAGAGATAATTTAAATATCTTCTTATTAAGTAGAATTGATGTGATATTCGACAATAATAGGCTAAATATGAATTTTTTAAAAAAAGCTGAATTGGTCAATATTGTTGTGAATGAAATTATTTATTCAGCTCCAGCTAATTGGTCAAAGATTGTATATTATACAGAACGATTACCTGATATGGAAATTGGTTTGCGTGATGCTTCGATTAGTAGATGTTGGGTAGGACAGGATGAAAAGCTTTATGATGCTTCTAATGGTCCAGCTTTAAGTATATCTGTTGAGTTAGATGATGCAGTAGATGAACTATTCATAGATTCTGAAAAAAATAAAGAAATATGGAGTGGTTTTGGTGTAGTTATTAATCATAATGGTAAATATACTACTCATTTTTATTATCAAGATACACCACTTTTAGATAATAAAAACGATGAATATAGAGCAAGATTGGATGCTTTATCTGAGCTGAATTAAATATGATAATGGATTTTAATTATAGTTGTAAAGGTCGTATAATCTTTTAAGGTTGATTAAATTAATTGGTTGAATTTTTCTGATACTTTAGAAAATAGGATTAAGTTAGGAACCCTATTTTGTTAATTATTTTTGACTAAGCTCTTAAAGAAATTATTTATACAAATTTTTATAAATACGAATTAAATGAAGATCGATATCTTAAAAATATTTTCAGATTAATGCATAAGATAGGTTATTATAAGTGAAAGTATTTCTATCTAAGAAATTATTTGAATCGTTCTATCATGACAACGAGTTCAAAGCAGCACTCTTGGAAGTTTTAATACTTGAAGAAAGTGCAAAAAATGAACCAGAATCTGTAGTTTTCGATAATTTAATAAAAGACTATTTTCATTTAAAGAGACTTAATTCTTATGTTGACTGAAATTGCTATCGCGGATGCTTACGGTGCAGGCTTTGAGTTTTGCAGTGAAGAAAAAATTATTTCACAGAATAATCTAGAACTATATAGCAAGCATGAGCTATACGATATTTTAGGCAAGTATACAGATGATACTCAAATGTCGATTGCGATAGTAGAGTTCATATTATCAGGTCAAGAATGGAATAAAGAAAATATAGCTTCAAAATTTATAGAATGCTTTAAAAGAGATGTGAGATTAGGGTATTCAGAAGGTTTCTTTAATTTATTAAGCAAAGTGGAGTCTAGCAAAGAATTACTTGAATTAATAATTCCGACAAGTGAAAGAAATGGAGCTGCAATGCGTTCAGTTCCTATTGGCTTTCTAAAAAATAAAGAAGATGTAATCACCTTAGCAAAATTGCAAGCACAAGTTACACATGATTCACCCATAGGAATTCAATCAAGTTGTGCTGTCGCGTTAGCTGCTCATTTTGGAGTTCATCAAAAAGGTTCTATTAGGGAGTTAAGGAATTTTCTAGAGTCAGAGCAATATGGAAATTGGGATTATAATTGGAAAGGTAGAGTATCTTTAAATGCATATGACACTGTCAGTGCAGCGATGACGTGTTTATTAAATCATAGTTCTTTAAGTGGGCTTCTAAAGTCATGTATTAATCTTGGTGGAGACACTGATAGCGTTGCAGCGATAGCTGTTGGTTTAGCCACATGTTTTACAGAATACAGAAAAGATTTACCTATTCAGCTTTATAATAATTTAAATGAAGATAAATACGGAATATCTTTTTTACAAGATTTAGAGAAAAATTTTTTTGTAGAAAATTTAATATAATCATGAGGTTATATTGTTGATTTTTAAAATTTAAAGCTATAACTTTAATCAAAAAATACGTTCTTTACTTAATTTTTTGAAGATAAGATCTTTAATTTTATGATCTGATCCAGACTGCGGCGTTCAAAATTAGTCACAGGGCGCCAGTATGGACTTTTCTTTAAAACATTAAGTAGGGTTTGTTGGTTAAGACCAATGTAAATTATGGTCAAAACGTTGAATACTTAACTTATCTAAATGAAAAAAGGTTAATGAAGTGACAATTGATAAAACAGAATTATATTGGTCTTCGCTATGCAGACTAAGAGCAGAATTGGATTGTTGGGTCCATATAGTTCGGAAGCAAGATTCTTCGGTTGAGAAAGGTAGATGGGGGCAAATGTTAACAATCTCTATCGAAAATTATTTAGAAGGGCCTGATGGTTTTGTTTCTTTTAAAGATATAGAGGCAGTAGAGATTTCAATTTATTGTCTTATGGGAGGGATGGCAAATCGACCATTACACATGATTAATATAAAGAATGAAATCTTAGAAGCTTTACAAAAGACTCAGCTGCGTTGGGAAATACGTGAGAGTGCTTGGTCTGTTGGTAGAATTTTCGAAGAGGAGCCTGTAACAGTGATCGCTATCCTAAATCCTTTAAATTATGGTTGAGTTATTGTCTAATTTAATATGTAGTTTTCTTCTGTAAAATTTCATTTGAAAGGTATTACTGAGTTAAAGTAATTATTTTAAAGATAAGGTCTTTAATTTTATAATCTGATTTAAATCACGATGTTTAAACTCATTTATTGGAGCACAAGGCTAGAATTTTTAAAATATTAAATATTTATTTACTGGCTAAGTCAGATATAAATCATGATTCTAGCTGGAATTTAATTGATGCTCTTTTCTAGAGTAAAATATACTTGAAAAGTGGTATTATTAGTATTCTTTATAACAATCGAATTCTAACTTTTATATATTGGAGAATATATTGGATAAAAAATTTGTTATAGAAAAAATTAAAGAAGCAGCAATAGAGGCTTTTAACTCTGTAAGACAAGAGCAGCCTGATATAAATTTTTGTGCTTATGGCTTATATTCTGATACAGATGCAATCACAATCTGTCCAGCACAAAATAGCTGTATTCATTTAAATAAAATGATAGAAAATGATCCTGATGATAAAGAATACTATAGATGGAGTCCAAGTGAGTGGAGCCATGAATCTAAGGGGGGTGAGAGTTTTAACGAGATTTCTACATATTTAAGAGCTAAATCTAAATTAATTAAGTCTTCAGATGAATATGATCAGTTTAAGTTCAATGTATATCAATCCTGCATATTGGCACTTAAGAGTTTGAAAGACGAGGGATTTTTTTGTGATATGGATAGGAATGGTGTCATAGTCTTTACTATTTCTGATGCGATAAATAGTAACGAGCATGAATGGATAGAATTGTTAAATAGTAATGATGCTTCACAGCAATTTAATGAGTGGATAAAGACGTTACAATAACAACATCTATTTCGTCGATTCTACTGTCCAATAATATAGTGTTTTTTATCAAAACAATAGGTTAGTTTTACAATTGCTGAGAAGAACACTCTGTACAGCTTAGTGTAGTGGCTGTATCCCAATTCACTAAAACCATTACATGCTAAATTGAAAAGCGAATTAGGAATTCAACGGCAGGGTCTATCATTCCTGTTTTAGAATTAACTGAGTTACTTTGATGAGGCACCTCTGAATTTTTTAGACTTTATATTGTCAAGTTTCAAATGATAACAGATTTGATTGTAGGAAATTTTATTATAATTAAATACAATTATGATAGATATTCATCTGCTTTTTGAGTCTTTCTTTCATTATTATTTAGGGGATATTTTAGTGAGTATAAATGATTATTCTGATGAAAATGATTACTACAGTCAAGAATTTGAAAAAGAGGGAACTGTATCAATTTGGGCAGGAATATTTGGTGAAGGTGTAGATACAGATTTAGATATCTTGCAAGATTTATGCGGGGTCGGGTATTATCGTCTTGACGATCAGGAAACTAATAATTTTAATTTTGAGATGGTGAGTTTAAATAAATTACTTGAAGATTTATCTTATTCAAAATCTTTTATTAATGAGGTAGTCAGTGCTGCTTTTGAAAAAGGGATAGTAGATTGTAGGTGGGTTATTGCACAATATGATTTTTCTTATAAACCTTCTAAAGTTAGGAGAAGTATTGCAAAAGATCCTATTTTTATAGGTAGCTTTAAATATTCAGTAGAGAGTTGATTGGTTAATTTTACTATCAGATATACACAAGGTGTGGTGATTCATTTAGCCGGCTCTTTAATAATGCTCCTCAGCAAATTTATATTAGAAGAATGAAATTATGATTAATGATGATGCCAGTTCACTAGTTGTTGAGATTGCAAAAAAATTTATAACGCTCATGATGGGTGTTGAACCACAGTGGGAAAAAGCATACTTAAGATTTTCCTGTAATAATTCAGTCACAGAACTTAAAGCATCATTCGTGTCTGAAACTGGCGTAGAAATAATAGATGTCTTGAAGTATAAAGATTTCTTTCATCCTATGAATATGCAAGGTCAAGAATTACTAGCAGCCTTAGGTAAAATTAAAGGAGTATTTCTACTGGTGATAGATGCAAACTTTGACTATGAAATTAATTTTGAATACCAAGATATGAATCGTTGGAAAATTAGTAAATTAGCAGGTGGGACTGGAGTACCTGAAGGCATTATATAGTTGTGCAAAAATATTACCTTTAGCATCTTTTTTTTTGATGTAAGAAATAGAAATTTAAGATGATTTTGTAAGATAAAAAACTAAAATAGTGGAATGTTAAATATATGAATTTCCAGAGTATAGAGCCATTCGGTTTATTGGATTTTAATCTGAATTTAATAGAGTATAAAACGTATAACATTTTTGGAGAGTCAAAAGAAATTACTTTTACTCTTGCTGGTTATGGAGTTGATGATATTATAAATGCTCAAGAGCGAGCTTACAATGAATTTCTTGGTAATTCTTTAGACTATATTACGTTAATAGAGGGAGCTCTATTTAATTATTATATATTAAATAGAGATAAAATATATCAAGATTTACCTTATGATGAAGTGATGCCCCATGTCCAAATTGTTTCTGATTTGAAGAAAGTTTTTGATTGGGATCAATTATATTTTTTACCTAATGGCGAAATAGTTTTTATGTTTGAAGCAACTTTCGAACCAGAGTTGGGGATAGGCGTCTTGATAGTTGATAAATATGTTAAAACTATTAATGTACAAGAATATTTTATTTGAATGATGAAATGCTGGCATCTTATCTGTAATACAATAGCACCGGCTAAGATGAATCAGTTTTCTCTATTACACAACACTTTTTCAATGATTCGTAAGTGAAGTTATATGTATAAGTCCAATATCATTCGACAAAATCAAGAGAATAATATTTTAATTAGAAATGCTATTAAAAATCATAATTTGATTAATTTAAAAAAGATATTTAACGAATTTCCTAGTTTAATATTTATAGATACACCATTTGGTAGCTGGCTTCATGTAGCTGTTAGTAGTGGAGCATTAGAAATAGTTCAATATCTAATTTCTGAAGGGCTGGATCCTAATAAAAAAGGAGGAACTTTTGGGGGCAATAGTTTAAATACAGCAGCATCAAGTGGACATATTGATATAGTAGAATACTTATTGTCATTAAATGTTGAAATGGATACTACAGAACCAGAAAAAAATCCTTTATTTGGTGCCATAATGAAGGGAAGTTTACCGATCGCTGAAAAATTAATTTCTCAAGGTATTGATTATAAAATGTCTTATACTGGCAATTATATGAATAATATGGATGCTGAAGCATTTGCTTTAGAGCGTGGAGAAATAGAAATAGCAAGCTATTTAAATTCGTTGAGGTGAAAGTCTGATAACTTTAATGAGTATGGTATTCGATAGCTTATGTGTAACTTTGGGAGTTAAATAATTTATATGAATTTAAAACATCTAGATTCAGATATAGATTTCGTAGTAACACCTGCAGCATTTTTAGGTGTCTTTGATATATATGATCGTGAGGAAACATGGGGGCATATTTAGACCAATTTGATCCGAATAATCCAAAAGAACTAGATGATTTGCTAGAGAAATACTTTTTTATTGACGGTAGGGTTTTGAGGTTTACAGTTGATCATAAAATTGAAATGATAAAAGTTCTTATTAATGCTTTAAATGATAAAAACTTTAACTTTGGTGCATTATTAGTAAATGATGAAGATCCTTATGATACATTTTCTCTTCCATATACATGGGAATTCAAGCGACCTAGATTCTATTTTGAAGAAGTTTATCAGTTGGCGTATAAATATTGGGGAAATGACCTTAAAGAAGCTGGTTTTAATATGCCTTGTTTAAATGATTTTTAACTTTTTCTATATACTATTTAAAATAGACAGGATTTGTTAAATGCAGCAAAATAATTCTATATCTATTTGGGTGGGGAATTTAGATTCTTCTTGTGACTTAGATAACTATGTCTTAAATCGATATTCATTAGATGGTGATTTTGAAGGATCTTTATTTACAGATGAATTCCAGATTGATTTTATTGATGAGGATTTTGTTGAGAAAAGTTTCTTTGATTTTACTAATAATTTAGAATTAGCTTTCAATGGGTTTTCCTACGATGAACAAATTTTGGAAGAACTAAAATTAAAAGATATAAAATTATTGTTTCCCATTAATTGTATAATTCTAATTTATAATTTTGCATATAAATTAAATCACAAAAGTGTAGGGAAGGTTCAATTTTTAGGTGCATTGCCTTATAAAAAACCATAATTTTTTTATTTAATATAGATGCTATATTTTGAAGTTTTATTAATTCAAAATAAAAATAGATATAGCGTGGTAATTAAAAGTTACTTTTGTATTTACGTTGAGATATTAATTAATGGATATAAATGGAGTTTTAAAGTGGGAACTTTAAATGATAAAGTTTTTGGAGAGTTGTATAATAAGGAGCTACTTTGGTTGCGTCCATATGAAATAGAAATATTTCATACATTATATCCAATTGAATTAAATGTATATACATATGAAGATGATGGTAGTGATATCACTCAAAATCAAAGAGATACTTTTATAAATTTTGAGTTAAACAAAAAAAATATTTTGGATAATGTTGAAAAAGAGATCAAAAAGTATTGTTATGAAAACTTTCAGATTGCTGAATTGGAAAGTATAAAAAAAATGGTTATTTTAAAATGTTTGAAAATTATACATACTGAAATAGGGGAGGATAGACAATTAGGATTTATTTTTGATTCTATATTTGATCCAGAGCTTGGTATAGGTGTCTTAGTTATAAATGAGCAAGTTGTTGCGGTAGGAGTGCAAGATATAGTGCTTTAATATAATTTGGAAAGTAATAGAGTTAAAATGTAAAATAGTAGATGTAACAGCTAATAAAAGAGTCAAGAAATGGATGAATTAAAGATAATTGCTAAGGATATCCATAGTGCCATTAAAGATGGTAATAATGAGTTAGCTATAAAGTTATTAAAAGATTATAGGCATTTAGGAATTTTAAATTTTAAAACTCCTTTTGGTACTTGGTTGCATGATGCTGCTTTAAATAATCGTAAAGATATTATTGTATACTTGGTCTCAGCAGGAGTTGATATTAATGAACAAGGCGGCCCCCTCCGTGGTAATGCTCTAAGTCAAGCAGTTAATAAGGAAAATATTGAAATTATTGAATATTTTTTGAATTTAAATATGGATATAATAACATCAGATCCTAGAAAAAATCCTTTGTTTACTGCAATTTATCGTGGAAATCTTGATATTGTTAAAATTTTGATTAAGCATGGTGTAAATTATAGAGTGGCATATACTGGAGATTATGCAGAGAACCTTGATGCTGAAGCATTTGCTTTAGAGCGAGGTGAAAGAGAAATAGCTAACTATTTGCACTCTTTGAAGAAACAAGATCATCTATTATAATGTAGTGTAAATTTTCTATATTTTTTAAAATTTACTTGTTTTGAATAAAAATAAAATATCTAATTGTATCTTACTTTATAATAATATTTAATATATATGGTTTTTATATTTTAGATAAAATTTTATTATGAAAAAATTTGATTACTATGGTGTGAGTTATGATAATGAAAACGATATGGTTTCAATATTAAGCAAAATTTTGGGAATTGTATTTATACCTAATGATAGTTCCTTTTGGGGAGATTATTTTTAGCAAAAATTGGTGGTAATGGTAAGTGTAGGCTTTTTCAAAATTTTAATCCATGTAAAGATGATTGGAACTACCCGGATCATAAGTATGTTGAGTGGATTATGGAAATAAATGGAACACCTGAAATGGATAATATATTTAATAAATTGTTAAATAAAGCTGAATCTAATATTTTTTTATTATATCGATCAGAGGTAGAAGCTTTAAATTATATAAAAGAGTATGAATTTAAAGATGGTGATTTTAAATTGTTCAATGAGGTTTTTTCTAATCAAAATAATTTTATTATTTTGATTAGAAAAAACAGCTCTAAATAAATTTTTATGATTTCTTCTATTATTCATATTTTATAATTTGTTGATAGCTTATCTTTAACATTTTAAATGAAATTATTTTATATTTTAATTGATAGGGAAATGTAATGGATTGGACTCAGAAAATAGCGAGATTGGCTCTTGTGAAAAATTCTTTGTATGAGGCAGATACTAGAAAAATTTGGCCTTATTATTTACCTGAATTAGCTGCAACAATAGATGATATTATAAAAACTGAAATTATATTGGGTGAGGAAATTGATAAATTTTATAAGAGCTTTCTTTTATATGCAAATGGATGGAAAGGCTTTTATCAATATGTAGATTTATTTGGTCTGACAGATTTGATAGAAGGAGAAAAAAAGAAATATGCATTGGATTTATTAAATATAATCGATATTACATATCTTTCTAAAAAAGGCATTCGTAGAACTGATTTGATGCCAATAGCAGCTACTTTAATTGATAAAGATATTTTTTTAATAGGTAAACCTAATTCATCAATAGCTGGGGAAGTAATTTGGTATGCTGAGGAAGAAATTGAAATTTTTAAAAATTTTAATGAATTTTTTTTAGCAATGATTGATTATAATATTGAAGAGGTTAATGATCTTAAAAGTGGATTGGTTGATATTTAACCTAAATAATAAGTCGATATATTGATGGAGAATAAACTATGACTTTATCTAAAAGTTGGTCTGATTTTGGTTTAAGCGGACCTAAAAATTTAAATTTAGATGAAATTTTAAAGATTGAATCTATTTTGAATATTGAATTTCCCTTCTTGTATAAAAGTTTAGTTGAATATGCAAACCCTGCATATATAGAGGTTGGTTCTTTTTATTACGGTGATGATGAAATATGTATAAGTGATTTTTTTCCTCTAACTCAATCACATGAGTATGGTTCATTCTTTTGGTATGCAATTGATAATTCTATAATTCCTAAAGGTATTTTACCATTTGCAAGAGATGCTGGAGATTTCTTGATTTGTTTTGATTATCGAGAAACAAAAACATCGCCTAAAATAATTTTACTTGATAGCTTCTTGTCGGAAATATATCCAATTTCAAATAATTTTAAAGATTTTTTGGAGCTTTTACATGAGTGATTGATATATTCATAAATGTTTTAATTACCTTTGTGATTGATATTAAGATAAATATAAAATTTGAAATTGTTGTAGATGTAATTAAAACTTTAATTTCGAGAAAATAGAGAAATATTTAGTATGTCATTAAAGTATCCGAATAGCACTGTTAATTTTTCAGCAAGTCCAGCACATGCTTTGACTCCCTTTCAGGTGTATGATCGGGATGAATGGGAAAATTACTTATCCGAATATGATCCAAATGACTTTACTCAAATGAAACCCTTATTTAATGAGTATTTTTTTAAAGTAAAAAATGAAAAGTATAATGTTCATCATAAAGCAGTAGTTATGCTCTCATTAGAGAAAGCTTTACTGACTGAGAATTATAACTTCGCTGAATTATTAGAGTCTGATGATGAAACATGCTTTTATTTTCCTTATAATTGGAAAATTGAAAAACCTAGAGATTTTTTTAAGAGTATTTATGGTTTGATGTTTGAGATCTGGGGTAGTGAAGTAATTAATTCGGGATATAGAATTTTACCACCAAACGAAATATTATAAGCTTGGGATAATTATAATATATTTCATTTGTACTGGGCTCTTTTGATTTTTTAGCTATTTTTTAACGTATTGTTAGGTATGGGAAAGTATTACCATGAGTGAATATTTTAAGATGTACACAGAATCGCATGATGGAATAGAAGGAACGTTCTATTGTGAGGTGGAAAAAGGGTTGATAATCCGTCATGTTAGTGTTTTTGAAGGAATTTTTTATTGGGCAACTCCTAAAGAATATTTTCATGAACAATATGATTTTACAGATCAGCCAGAGTTTGGAGAGGCTGATGAGAGTGCAATTTCTATATCAAAAGCTGAGTTTGATGTGACATGGAATCATGCAGTAAGGCAGAATTTAATTTGAATATCATCAATGGTGATCTTATTGATCTAGCAAAAAATGGAAATTTTGATGTAATTATTCATGGATGTAATTGCTTTCGTACAATGGGCGTGGGAATAGCATAAAGTAATTAAACAAGATTTCTATTCTTGTAAAATAGCTTACCCTATGCTCGGAACTAGTCTTGCTGGTGGAGACTGTAATAAAGTATTGTAATTTTTAGGTAATTATAATATATTTTATTTGTAAGTTTTATGAACTTTAAATATTTCTTAACTTTAATGGTTTTAAATTAATAAGGTTATATGATGATAAAAAGAATTGTTAATCCTTTTTATATCTGCTTTTTTTTATCAAATATATTATTTTATCGAGATTTTGATGAAGTTCAAACTCAGGGTGTCATATTTAACAGTATAGATTTTACTAGTTTTAAACATATTGATATTTTATTAGAAGAATTAGTAAAGCCTGAGTTTGTTAGGTTAGATAATCCGACGAAAGAAAGGGTTATGCATTCGTTGTATTATATGAATATATCAAATAATAAAAAATACATTTCATTTGTGTTAGATTATTTTGAAATTTTAGATTTTTCTGAAATTGCAGTTGATTATTTTTTGAAAAAAATGTGGGAAATATTTTTTGATAGTATTCAGTTGAATTTATTAAAAGAAGATTTTAATGTTTCTTATAGAATTTTAAATGATAATAATATAAATTACATTCTTCAAAGTGAAAGTAAAGATATGAGTGGAGTATTGGATGAAGTATATGGAAAAATATTAAATATCTAAAATTAATATAATATTTTATGGTGTATTTACAAAGTATTGTGTTTTTTGTGGAAATCAAAAATATTAAGACTAATTTTCTACAAGTTTTTAAAAGGAATAAAAATGAGTAAGTTGTTAATCTATTTAGGAGAAAATAAAACTTTTGATATTAATCAGGTAGTAGAACAAATTTCAAGTATTTTAGGGGTTTCAAATTTAAAAATTGGAGATTTCATTGGTGCTATTTTGGAATGTGAGTATTCATTAAATGGAAGTTCAACTATAGTTAGAATGAGTAAAGATGCTGAAACTTTAACAATAGAAGGCGTTGGAGATGAAGCTATTGATTTTGCTTTGAAAATTCAAAAATTATTGCCTTATCCTTTATTCATGATGGATATGGAATATAACTTTAATATTAGATTGTTGGATTATAATTCTCTTGATGAAATTAGAAAAATGACCTTAATTTAATTTATTTTTAAAATTATACTTATAGTCTTGTTTTTTATTAAATGTCTTGATTTAATGAATAATCTTTAAGATATAAAAATAAAAATTTGAATGCTTAATATGGTAAATTTAATCAAAAATTATACGTTCGTCACTTAAAATTCTTAAAGTTAAAGTCATTAATATTATAATCTGATTTAATGCTAAGGTGTTCAAACTTAGTCATCGGATGCTAGTTTTTAAGTATGTTTTTTTTGCCGTTAAGCCCACATAAATTATAGTTCAAGTGTTAAATACTTAACTCATCTAAATGAATATTATTGAAAAATGAAAAATAGGTTAATGACATGACAATTGATAGAACAGAATTATATTGGTCTTCGCTATGCAGACTAAGAGCAGAATTGCGTTGTTGGGTCCATATAGTTCGGAAGCACGATTCTTCGGTTGAGAAAGGTAGGTGGGGGCAAATGTTAACAATCTCTATCGAAAATTATTTAGAAGGGCCTGATGGTTTTGTTTCTTTTAAAGATATAGACGTCGTAGAGATTTCAATAAATCGTCTTAAAGGGGGAATGGTAAATCGACCATTGCAGATGATTGATATAAAAACTGAAATCTTAGAGGCTTTACACGAGACTCAGCTGCGTTGGGAAGTACGTGAGAGTGTTTGGTCTGTTGATAGGATTTTTGAAGAAGAGTCTGTATCAGTGATTGCTATCTTAAATCCTTTCGATTATGGCTGACTTGTTATCTCATGTAGTAAATGATTTTCTTTTGAATTATAACGCGCATTTATAAAATAATATTATTATTACTCATATCGAATAATAATAACTTAAATTGATAATATTACTAGGAGTGAATTATAGTAATTCGCACTTCATTTTTGATGATACTAACTCGTCCTCTTTAACAAAGAGGTGTATTATTTTCATCGGTAATATTTAAATAATCTTCTAACATGTCTATCAATATTTTATACTATACTAATCTCATGATTGTAAATTCAATTTATAAATTAAGGAAATATTCCTAGGGGATTACAAAAATGACATTAAGAGAGAAATTAAGTGAATTTGATGACACGATAGTAGCAGTTGCACTACATGCCCAGGATGACTATGCTGAATGGCAACTTGAGTACTTTCCTACTCAAGCTGCAATTCATGAAGATACTATAAGTGATTTAAAAGAGCTATGGAATGAGATTAGATCACAAATTAAAAGAGATTTAGCCAAAGCCGACTATGTTGGAGTTAAACTTCAAGAAATGTTTGATGCTTATGATAAAGGAGATAAAGTGGAAGGCAAAAAAATAGCTTGGGAGCTTGCAGATTTATACGATATTAATAAATTGAGATAATATTATAGATGCTCGATGTATTTAATAAAGATAACATTTTAAAAGCACAAAAATAGCTTGGGAAATAGCTCATATGTATACCATTACTGAATTAAGGTAACTAATAAGATGTCTTTAAAAGAAAAATTAGGTGAATTAGAAGATGCACTCCTGACACTAGCGCATTGTGCTCCAGATGATTATGATGAGTGGCGACTTGAGTACTTTCCTACTCAAGAAGCCATTCATGAAGAAGAAATAAAGGACCTAAGAGCATTGTGGTCTGAAATTAGACCAAAAATAAAAAAAGATCTGGTGAAAGCCGATTATGTTGAAATTAAAATTCAAGAAATGATTGATGCTTTTAATAACGGGGAGAAAATTGAAGGGCGAAAAATTGCTAGAGAGCTTGCTGATTTGTACGATATTACCAAGCTAAAATAATATTTTAGATATTTGATGTATTCCATCGGGATGACATTTTAAAAAGAAAAAACTCATATATATACCATTACTGAATTAAGGTAATTAATAAGATGTCTTTAAAAGAAAAATTGGGTGAATTAGAAGATGCCCTTATGACACTAGCGCATTGTGCTCCAGATGATTATAACGAATGGCGACTTGAGTACTTTCCTACTCAAGAAGCCATTCATGAAGAAGAAATAAAGGATCTAAGAGTATTGTGGTCTGAAATTAGACCAAAAATTAAAAAAGACCTAGTGAAAGCCGATTATATTGAAACTAAAATTCAAGAAATGATTGATGCTTTTGATAACGGGGAGAAGATTGAAGGGCGAAAAATTGCTAGAGAGCTTGCTGATTTGTACGATATTACCAAGCTAAAATAATTTTTTAGATATTTGATGTATTCCATCGGGATGACATTTTAAAAAGAAAAAACTCATATATATACCATTACTGAATTAAGGTAATTAATAAGATGTCTTTAAGAGAAAAATTAGGTGAATTAGAGGATTCATTAGTCACAGTAGAGTACTGTGCTCCAGATAACTATAATGAATGGCTTCTTGAGTACTTTCCAACCCAAGAAGCCATTCATGAAGAACAAATGAAAGATTTAAGAGCGTTATGGACTGAAATAAGACCAAAAATTAAAAAAGACCTAGTGAAAGCCGATTATGTTGGAGTTAAACTTCAAGAAATATTTGATGCTTTTGATAAGGGAGATAAGGTTGAAGGAAAAAAAATTGCTGGAGAGCTTGCTGATCTGTACGATATTACTAAATTGAAATAATGTTTCAGAGCTGTTGAGTAAATTCACTTAATGAGAGATATTTATAGATGTTATTGAAAGATAAATTAAAATGGATAGAAAATAAATTATCCTTAATCTCAAAAAATACTCAAGATAATCAGTTGTCTGAGAGTGAAAAAAATGAGTGGGAAGGTATTTTTGTTGAAATAAAAAGATTGTGGGAAGAAATAGTTTTTGAAGTTCAAAAAGACACTGTAAAGGCGTTACAAATTGAAAGAAAAACTATTGAAATGATTGATGTATTTCATCAAGATGACATTTTAAAAGCAAAAAAAATAGCTTGGGAAATAGCTCATATGTATACAATTACTGAATTGAAATGATTAATTTTTATAAGAAGGTATTTAATATTCATGGTTGTACAGAAAATTTATATTTTTGAGATAAGATTTCATTATGAATAACTATGATTATTATGGCGTGAGTTATGATAACGAAGAAAATATGATTTTAAAGTTGAGTGAAATTTTAGGAATTGTATTTATACCTCATGATAATTCTTTCTGGGAGATTATTTTTTAGCAAAAATTGATGGTAAGGCAGAATGTAGGCTTTTTCAAAATTTTAATCCGTGTGAAGATGAGTGGAACTATCCAGATCATAAGCGTGTTGAATGGATTTTGGAGGTAGATGGAATATGTGAAATAGATAATATATTTAATAAATTGTTAAATGAAGCTAAATCTAATGTTTTTTTATTATATCGATCAGAGGTTGAAGCTTTAAATTATTCAAGAAGGTATAAATTTAAAGATGGTAAATTTGAGTTGATTAGTGAATTCTTTTTTAAGAAAAATTAATTTTTGTCTAATTGATTTTAAGTTACATATTTATTTAAGTAATAATTTTTATATTAAATTTAATGAGGATGTGATTGAAATGTATATTGAAGGAGATATATTGGTAAATCACCAAATTTTAGATGAAATTAATATATAGCTTTGATGGTAAGTTGGTAGGTTTTTTGAAGGTGAATACCAAAAAGATGGCCATTGGTTAATAACTTTATATGAAAATAAAGCTGGGGTATAAATTCTGAATTTATTATATCAATCAGAGCTTTTAAATATAATTGTCCAAGAAATTTCTTACGTTGCGCCCAGAAACTGGGAGCAAGTACTTTATTACACGGAGAGATTAGACGATCAAGATATTGGGATAAGGAATAAATCTACTGTCGAATGTTGGATTGGCAAAGAGAAGACACCTTATGATAATTCGAAAGGTCCCCCATTAAGAGCTTCTATGGAGCTCTTTGAAGCAATAAATAATTTATATAAAGAAGCTCACAACTGTGGAAATATATGGTGTGGTTTACTTTTGACTATTAATAAAAATGGTAAATATTTTTCTAAGTTTTATTATGAAGGCACACCTCTTCTTGATGATAATGATGAGGAATTAGATGAAAGAATGAATGATTTAAAATCTTAATTAATTAAATTTAACCTAAATATCTTTTTAAAATTTTGGCTACTTTATATCCCACAATTTAATTATTTTATGAGAATAAATAATATTTTGCTACTCTAACCTAAAGGAAGTCATATTCTGTACAGGTTTGGTTCAAGAATGGCCAAATAAATATGGCTTTTCCTATTTGGGGTGAATAATGAAAGCAAAACAGGAAATATTCGATTTACTTAGTGTGCTTAAAGTGTTTGATGTCAATTATGTAAGCCATGAGGATTGTTTGAAACTGCATGGTTTGAATGTGAATCAGCCTGAGGATGTAGTTAAAGCTGTTAGAACTTTGCTTTTGCCAGAGTTTAATACATATCCTCATGGCTCACGACAACGACTAATAGCTTTACTCAGTGCGACAATTTTGGATTCCAGTGAGGATTTTAGTATGCTTTTTGATCGAATTGAGCTGGCATTTGATAATGAGATTATTGATAAGCGTGCTTTTATGTCTGCTTTGTTGGTTGGGATTGAATCAGCCTCTTAACCTGCCATTCGGAATATTATGTCTACCGAGGTAGTGGACTTGATCTCAAAAATATCAAAATATTGAGTTTAATCGAGTGGTCGATGTAATTCTAAATTCAAGAAAGAAGTAAAATGACTTCTTCTTTTAATGGTTCCTCATAATTAATGAAGTTTATTATTTTCATCAATAGTATCTAAGTAAGCGCCCCAAAATCCTGTTAAGATTGAGGTAATTTATGATAGTAAAACAATTCGTCCACAAGGTTTTGTAACTAAATTTCAGAAAGCAGATGATAGGTGGATTAGAGTTCAATTTGAAAATAGAGTAGGGGGATAAAATGGATTTTTTAAGGAAATCAGAATTAATTAATTCTATACTTGAAAAAATTGCATCTTTGGCCGTAAATGATTGGCGAAATATTGTCTATTATACTGAAAGACTTAGAGGCAATAATATTGGATTGAGAAATAAGGATACAGCCTTATGTTGGGTTGGTGATAATCTAAAATTATATACAGCTGATTATCCTTTACGTTCTTCTATGGAACCTTATAAAACAATAAATATTCTTTTTGAAGAGTGTGAAAAATCTGGTGATAATTGGTGTGCTTTATTTTTATTTTTAGATCATAATGGTAAATATTATTCTAAGTTTTATTATGAAGGTACACCTCTTCTTGATGGTAATGAAAAGGAATTAGATAAAAGAATAAATGATTTAAAATCTTAATTAATTAAATTTATCCTAAATATCTTTTTAAAATTTTTAGATATCTAGGCTCCTTTATATATGCAAAAAAATCAAGTGTTTTATTTATATTGCTTCTTAAAGATATTTATCAACTTAATTGAAATTAGATAGTAAGATTTTTCTTTTAATAATAAAAAGCTTTACTATTTATTGTGTGTTTATTACTAATTTAATTAACTATTTCTAGTTTTAAAAATATGGCACTAAGTCATTAAAACTTAATGCCATATTTTTAAGTAAAAATAATATGCTCTTTACTTAATCTTTTTAAAGATAAAGTCATTAATTTTGTGACCTGACTCAATACCACGGCGTTCAAACTTAGTCACTGGGCGCCATTCTGGACGAGGGTAGCTGTTGCCTTTACCCGCCAAGTTTTCAAGATCTGGACGGTTGTCTAAAATATCAAGCATCCATTGTGCATACGGTTCCCAGTCTGTTGCTGCGTGGAATGTACCACCAAGCTCAAGTTTTTGTTCAACCAATTGCATACGCTCATGAATAACAAAACGACGTTTGAAATGACGTTTCTTTTGCCAAGGGTCTGGGAAGTAAAGTTGTACGCAGTTAATGCTGTTGTCTGGCATTTCACGTAAAACCTGAATCGCGTCTGCATCAAGTACACGTAAGTTTTTAAGTTCCGCCATACCTGCTTCATAAAGACATTGAGCAATACCAGGTACGTGAACTTCAATACCCACATAGTTGCGTTCAGGGTTCGCTTTTGCCATCAGCACTAATGAACGACCCATACCAAAACCGATTTCAACAGTTAAAGGACGTTCTGGATGTTCGAAGTGTTGGCGTAAGTCACCAACAGGATATT
>MTET01000650.1_pt1 | contig 23081 bp, 30 predicted proteins | sample 1042671 | NCBI WGS metagenome assembly MTET01 (sample SAMN06185814, study PRJNA358809) | soil metagenome | isolation source: garden soil control | place: India | collected 2015-05-23
TCTTTATTAACTTACCTGTTGGGATTATTTGTGTTTTAGCGGCAATGCGCTTGTTAAGAGTGGCTGAAACAGAAACGATTTCTTTAAGAATCGACACGGTCGGTTTAGGTCTGTTAATTCTGTGGATTGGTGCGCTCCAGCTCATGCTCGATTTGGGGCACGAACGCGACTGGTTTAACAGCACCAGCATTATTGTTTTAGCTTTAACTGCCGCCATTGGCTTTGTGGTGTTCCTGATATGGGAACTCACCGACAAACATCCCGTCGTAGACGTGAAAGTCTTTAGGCATAGGGGCTTTGCCATATCGGTGCTGGCTTTGTCGCTCGGCTTCGGCGCATTCTTTGGCAGTATTGTACTGATTCCGCAGTGGCTGCAAATGAACCTTTCCTACACCGCGACGTGGGCCGGATATTTAACTGCAACCATGGGCTTTGGTAGTTTGACCATGTCACCGATTGTGGCAAAACTTTCGACCAAACATGACCCACGTGCGCTGGCGAGCTTTGGTTTAATTTTGCTGGGTGGTGTGACCTTAATGCGGGCATTCTGGACGACAGACGCCGACTTTATGGCACTGGCGTGGCCGCAAATCTTGCAAGGTTTTGCTGTACCGTTCTTCTTTATTCCATTGTCGAACATTGCGCTCGGTTCAGTGTTGCAGCAAGAGATTGCATCTGCTGCGGGTCTCATGAACTTCTTAAGAACCATGGCAGGGGCGATTGGTGCTTCAATTGCGGTGACGGTATGGGACGACCATGCCAAAGTTGCCCGTAGTGAAATGGTGTCAAACCTTCATACGACTGAAGTGCAAAACACACTTCTGCAAAATGGTTTTACGGCTGATTCGACGCTCGGAATTATTTCAAACCTTGTCGATAAAGAAGCCATTACCATGTCGGCAAACCATGTGTTTTTGCTATTTGCGATTGTGTTTGTCTTTGCAGGGCTGGTCATTTGGCTGTGTCCAAAACCCAAACAGGTCAGCGGCATGCCTTCTCACTAAACACAAAAAAGCATCTCTTTGGAGGTGCTTTTTTTAGGCCAACTACAAAATGAGTGAGTTTATAAATAGCAGATTTAGCCTTTATTGAAAGAAATAAAGCATGCCAGAATTGGGCAAATCAGTTATAAAAGAGTGTGATAACAAACAAGGAGACATCACACAGAGCACAAAATAAATACCCTCAATCATTTAATATTATTAAAACTTTATTTTTATCAAAGATTAAAAAACTGAAGACCTGAAAACAAAGAAGCTTGCATGGCAATTGCATGGATAGGCAGGCGTATATATTGGAGTTATCACGTGAATAAAAGATATTCATTTTTGTTCAGTAGTTTATTAGCAGTCGGTTTATTACAAGGATGTGGAGATGACTCCTCGTCAGATCAGCCCAAGGATGATTCAAATACACCCCCCCCTAATTTAATTGTAGATAACGACCCGGCCAGTTGTAGCAAACTGGCCCAAGACGGTTCAAGCGTGGTGGTCGGTTCAAACCAAAATGGTGACCCCGCCGCGCCAGAGGGTGCATCGGGTTATAGACTCGGTAACACGGTTAAATACGCAGATAAATATATGGTGGTGGCAAACACGCCACTGGCGGTAAAAGCAGGTTGTGATGTGTTAAAAGCAGGCGGTAGTGCAGTTGATGCAGCCGTAGCAGTACAAGCCGTGCTGGGTTTGGTCGAGCCACAGTCGAGTACCATTGCCGGTAGTGGTTTTATGATGTATTACGATGCTAAAACCAAACAAGTCACTGCTTATGATGGCCGTGAAACCGCACCAGCGGCAGCCAACGAATTTTATTTAATTCGCCAAAATATATATGACCCAAATTCACCTGCACCTGTACCAAGTGCGCGCCGTAGTGGTCGCTCGATTGGTGTGCCGGGTGTGATGCGTTTATTGGAACAAGCGCAAAAAGAACATGGCAAGCTCAAGTGGAACCAGCTTTTTGGTGAAGCGATTGGTTTGGCTGATAACGGGTTCCGCATTCCGGGGCGTTTGGCAGATGCCATTGCAAGCAATGCGAGTAATTTAGCGCTTGATGCAGATGCAATGAGAATCTATTTTCATTCAGATGGTTCACCTCGTAAAGTGGGTGAGACCATGACCAATAAGGCCTATGCAAAAACGCTTGAAGCACTTGCCACGCAAGGCGCAAATGCACTACACACTGGGCCGATTGCGCAAGCCATTGTGGCAAAAGCAGGGCAAACCGTAGGTGATGACTCAGCAAGAACCCCAATTACTCCAAGTTTGATGACCTTGCAGGATTTATCGAACTATCAGGTGAAAAAACGCGACCCGATTTGTACTACGTACCGTGACCGTTACTATGTATGTACCATGCCGCCTCCATCTTCGGGAGGGATTGCAGTTGCGCAAACACTGGGTATTTTAGAAAACTTTGACATGTCGCTTTACCCACCTAAGAACCCTGAAAATGAAGGCGGTGTACCTGATGTGATGGGTGTGCATTTAGTGTCTGAAGCAGAACGTTTGGCCTACGCTGACCGTGACAAATATGTGGCAGATACTGATTTTGTGGAGTTACCAGCACAGGGTATTCCAAGTTTTATTGATAAAAATTACCTGAAACAACGTGCCGCACTGATTAACCCGAACCAAAGTATGGGCGTTGCACCAGCAGGTAATTTCAATCCAGCTTCGGGTGTCGACACGACTGTTGAACATGGCACGACTCAGTTTACGATTGTAGATGCCTATGGCAATGTGGTTTCAATGACATCGACTGTTGAATCGAGCATGGGTTCTTTCCATATGGTGGATGGCTTCTTGCTGTCGAACCAGTTAACTGACTTTAGCGCGAACCCTTATGATAGCACTGGGGCACTGGTTGCCAACCGTGTGGAAGGGGGCAAACGCCCACGTAGTACTATGGCACCAACCTTAGTGTTTAAAGGCTCCACGCCAGATGAGTTTTATATGGCAACAGGCTCACCAGGTGGCGGTACGATTATTCAATATGTGGTTAAAACTTTGGTGGGGGCATTGGACTGGAATTTAAATGCACAGCAGGCGACTTCGCTTGTAAACTTTGGCGCGACCAATAGCAAAAACACCAATGTGGATAGCTCGAATGTACAGCTTTCCTTAGTTGACCTGATTGAAGGCTTAAAAGCAAAAGGGCATGGCATTTCTAACACTGCGCAAACCAGTGGTATTTCAACGATTATGAAAGTAAATATAAATAATCAGAGTAAATACGCAGGTGGGGTAGACCCACGCCGTGAAGGTATTGTGTTAGGCAATGGAGCCTTATAGATCAAACTTTAAAAAAAGCTGTCATTTTTGGCAGCTTTTTTATGTAGCCCTTGAAAAAAACTAAAGGCTCTCCATTATGTAAATATGTTCATCAGTAGCAGACTGTTGATAAATTGCACAGCATTTTATTTTAGTTATGCTATGATGTTCAGACATTCATGGGGATGTTATTGGCTTCGACGCCGGTGATGAAACTCATAGATGCATGCCGAGAGCGCATTTTCTCTCGTAAATAAAATTTGCATTTTAATAGTCGCAAACGACGAAACTTACGCTCTAGCTGCCTAAGGGCAGTTTGTCCGCTTCCTAGAATACTTGTGGTTTAGGAACCCGACCGTAGCGCACGCACACAAGTCCGTATAGAGTCAAGCCTCGGGGCTTTATACCAAACTTAGAGGATCGCACCTTGTACCCTGTTCGTCGGGTCACTTGGTGTTAAAACAATAGACGATATCTAAGCATGTAGTATTCTCGAGCGTAATGCTGGCGGACGCGGGTTCAACTCCCGCCATCTCCACCAAATACTAAGATCAAAGTTAATCACATATGATTAGAGTTGATCAAAAAGCCTTAAATCTTAATGATTTAGGGCTTTTTTAATGCCTTCGATTTAATCATTCTCGATTCAGCTTAATCATTGATAATCAAACTTTATCACTATAAGCTGTTATACAATTGTTATACGGTATAACACTATGCTTTCGGATGCCCAAGTAAAGTCATTAAAACCTAAAGAATCTAGATACTCAGTTGCAGATGGGGAAGGGTTAAATATTTCTGTCTTTCCCAACGGGAAAAAGAAATGGGTTCTGTCATACCGTCAAAATGGAAAGCAAAATCAAAAGATGCTTGGTGAATATCCCGTTATGGGATGTAAGGAAGCACGTCTACAAGCAAGACAATTAAAATTAGAATATCAGGGCAAAGTAGCCAACTCTCCTCCAGTTCATAAGGTTGTTGAGGAGTGGTTGAGTATTATGAAATCACAGTGGACCAGCAAAAAATACTATGACACAGTCGAATATCGACTTGCATATCTAACAGAAGACTTTAAAAATCTTCCAATTAATGAAGTTGAAAGAAAGCACATATCGAAGAAAATTAAAGAAATTGTTGCAAAGGGTACTTTAGAAACAGCAAGCCGTGCATTAAGACTTGGTAAGCAGATTTTTGATTTTGCAATTGCCTCAGATTATTCAGATCGTAATCCATGTACATTGGTGGAGGATGTAATTCCGGAATATGAATCTGACAGCCATCCTTGTTTGCCTGCAAGTGAAATGCCTGAATTTTTTAGACGTATGCAAGCGAGCCATTCAAGTTCCATAGTTAAAATGGCAATGCTTCTAGTTTGTTATACAGGAACGCGTATAACAGAATTATTAAAAGCTAGATGGGATTCTGGCGAACTAGATTTTGAAAATAAGGTTTGGATTATTCCAGCTGATCGCATGAAAAGAAGAAAGGAATTAATGGTTCCATTGGTGCCGCAGATTTATGCACTATTTAAGGAACTCGAAAGCGTTAAAACTGATGATGGATATATATTTAAAAAACGTGGAAAGCCTTATGAGTATATGACCTCTGAGTCGGTACTCACCATGATAAAAAGAATGGGCTATGAAGATAAAATGGTTACCCATGGTTTTCGTTCACTTTTTTCGACCCATGCAAATGAAAGTAAATTATTCCGTGGTGAGGTGATCGACTATCAGATCGCACATGTGAATAAATCCACAAAAGCAGATAAGACAAGTAAAATTTATAACCGTGCCGAATATTGGGAAGAACGAGTAGAGCTTATGACTTGGTATGCAAATGAAGTTGAAGGATGGTTAAATCTAAATGATTGATTTTAAAATTATTGGATGTGATAGTGAATTAGAATTTTTAAAATTGATTCGTGATCCTGATAAATATGAAGCTAAGATAATTTCTACAATTAATAATTTAGGTCCGAATGATTTTAATCAAATGTCAGATATAAATCTTTTGTTATGGAACTATAAAAAATCATTTTGCCAATTAAGTTCGGGAGCTGAATATCATTGGTATTTTTTACAAGGATTTGATGCCTTTATTAATGGAAATTTATTACCTTCACTTTTAAGTTTTATATCTGGGATTGAAGCTTCCTTGCGTTCTACTCTATATATAATGACTGCTAATCCAGGGAATAAAATATATGTAAAAGAATTCATGAAAATGGATTTAATTTATGATGCTTATGAAAAAGGATTACCAGTTTCAACATTAGCTTTTAAGCATGAACAAGAGTTTATAGATAAAATTAGAAGCAAAACAAAAATACATTTGTTAAAAATAAGAAATGATCTTATGCATGGAAATATTAAATCTTATTGCCAACAATTTGAAGAAGATAGAATATTTACTCCTGATCTTCTTTTAAATGATTTACTTGAAACAATTATCATATCAAGAAAATGGATTGCAGAATTAAGTGAAGTCAGAAAAACAATATTAACAAAGGCGCTTATTTAGCGCCTTGAATTGCAGTTTTAATTTTGGCCACAGATTGAGAAGTCCATCCTTTATAAGTTTTGGTCTCTCGATCTGGTGGGAACTCTTCCAAATAATGTTTTTTAAATGTATTTGGAGCCATACCGAGTTCTTTAGCGAGTTGTCTTAAAGAATACCAAGACATTTTTAAACCTCCTTACATTCTACTTTTGGATTAGCCCACCAAAGAACAGGGCCATTTTCTGAATCAAATGCTGCAATTAAAAATAGACCTTGTTCGGGTGGCTGCGGCTTCCAATTCGACCAATCACTAGTGTCTTCTTCTGGGATCTCTTCAATATCCCAATAATCAAAGTTTTCGATTTTTATAAAAACACCAAGATTCTTTTGCAATTGTCCCCATTGTTCATTTGTATAAAACTCAGCATGCTCTCCAATAGTGTCATGCTGTTCACTATCAGGGTGGAACCAGCAGCTATTTAAATCAACTGGCAGTTCAATTGGTTGAATTTGATATGTCATGCTGTTACCTCACCAGAAAACAATAATTAAAAAAGCTAAAAACCATAAAATATTTGTTCCGTAGAGCATTTCTTTCATCGCATAGCTCCTGATTCTTTTGATCGCTGAAGGCGTCTTACCAAATTGCTAAGTAAAACTTTTACGTTAGTATCAAATTGATTTAGGTTTGTAGTTTCAGAATAAAGTGACAGGCTCAAGCGCATCACATCATATGCAAATATGCTAAAAGCTTGAGGATCCTTTTTTCTGAGCTCATCAGCTTTAGGACAAATAATGTCCATAAAAATAGTTGTAGAAATATCTATAGGTGATTCTTCTATAGGTTTTGAATCAATAATTTCCACCTCATCATTTGGTGAACTTTGTTTAGTGATAAGCAAGTAAACATCACCGTTTTTCTCCACATCAAGCTCAACCAAAATCTGTTTGATAGTTTTCGCACTCAGTTTGCATACAGTTGCCAACTGAGAAATAGTTAAGCCGTATGTATCGCTTGCCAGTGCTTCAAATACCTTCGCTTTGTATTTTTTGAAATTAGTCATTTCATTCGCTTTTTTAAGTTCAGCTGCAGTACTCATTTTCACTTTCTCCATGTGGCTTCTTTGAACTTTACATTTACTAAGCAAGCGTCAATTTCTGAAGGATTAACATTGTCGAACTGATGGTTCATGTGTGCGCCTATCACCAGTAAAATGCGTGTTATTGTTGAGTAGCGATATTTCATTGGCTAATCTCCAAAGGTGCACCAGGTAATTGAGCTTCGCGGTTTTTGTAAGCTGTCATTGCGTCATACTTTAGAGTTCCATTTTCAAGTAAACGAATCTCAGCGAATAGAGAGCGTAAAACATCAATATTTTTTGCAGTGTGGATGCGCTCAATTAAAGGTCTATCATTAAGTTCTTTAAGTCGCTTGTACGAAGCATCTAGTAAAGGTTTGCGTTGTGTTTCTGTCCATTGGCGTGTGCGGTCAAAGATTCCATTAACTTCTTCAGCGCTTCCAGCCATATCTATATCAAATGCTAATTCGTCTACTAGTTCTTCTGAGTATGCGAATGAAGGGTAATCTGGATCAGAATCAATTAAATCAAGCTGTGAAAGTTGTTCTTTGCGTTGCTCGCTCTGAATTTTCAATTCACTTAAATCTTCAGAAGTAAGATTTTTTGAACTTGCTAAAATAGTGTCATTAACTTTTGCTAACTCATCCAATGTGTTGGCTTGATCAATTAGACCTATAAGAACTGCTTTTGGTGCCGATGTCGGTTTATTGCTGAAAGTTTTCTCTTGAATAACTTTCATTAAATTGTCGCGCTCTGGGTCTTCAAGATGGCCGTTTGCACCAATCTTTCTTTTAACAGCTTGTAGTTCTTCAGTTGAGGTGCAAGATTCAATCTCGCCTATAAATGAGTCGTGTAAAACAGAGAATAATTGCTCACTTGCGGTTTCGGCTGCATCCATTTCAATAAAATCCAGCTCAGTTAACCGAGCTTGTTTAGCAGCTTCAATTTCATCTAATTGCTCTTGCGTAAACCCTTCTTTTTCAAGACTTGAGCAAACATTCTCGACTTCTTGTTCTGTCACAGCAATTTTTAAAGCATCTAGTAATACTTGGTATTGGAGATTACTTGAAAATTCAGATTCTGCATTTTCTTCGGTCGAAGTTGGCTGTAATACTTCAACTGGTTGAAGATCTACAGAAGTATCTTTTTTATTTCCACGCTTTTTATCGGATTTGGATTCTGTTTTCTTTTCCTTCTTTATTCCAGTTTCGATAAATTCGACTGGTTTAAGTATTATGCCCATTTGTACACCTAGAGCTTCATGAAAAGCTCTAAGTTGATTTGATGCATTTATTGAATCTCTCTGAACAACACCATTCTGAACCAAACCACATAAATATTCGCTTTTAGAGTTGAACGCACCCCAATAAATATTTGAACAAGAAAAGTCGATGACATAAATCTCTTGATCATCAGTTAATTCATCTAGAGTACAAGGCTTAGTAAATGTGATACCTGCAAGCTCTATTTTTTCAATATCTATGCAAAATTCATAATCAGGTAAACCAAAGACAGTAGCGGGGAACTGGTCCAAAGTATCAAACTCACCATCGATGTGGCGGCAAAGAATATCTTTGCCGGAAATCAAAGCATTAAAGGCTTCTTGATTTGAAATTAAATTAGTCATGTTTAGTTCCTGCCTTTAATCAGTGGTGTAGTGGTTGAGTTTGGTTTTTTTGTTGAGGAAGGGAATTAACTACCCATCCCATTTGATCGGCACGTGCACGACAAGCGTTCACGATCCCAGCTGCATATTGAGAATTTGCAAAAGTGGCAATGGCTTTATCCAGGGTAGATGGATATTTGGCATTCTTGATACTAGTAAGCGCATTTGTATAACGCTGAGCTAATGACTGAGTGTTATTGGCATTGTTTGCCTGCGGGCTCTGATTAGAATGCTGGCTTTGATTACCGTTGGTGCGGTTGTTTTGATTTTTAGATGCTTGGTCCATTTGTTGATGATATTCATTAGTGTCATAGTCCTTAGTGTCATCAATAAGGAACAAGCCATTTAAAGCGTATTTACGAGCATACGAACTCGATGCACCAAAGGTTTGAGCTACATCCATACCTTTTTTATTAACGTCAACGCCAGCATGAGCCGTTACGGTAATTTCTTTGCCGTTAGCATCAGTAAAGACCGCTTTTGCTGTAATAACGACAACCGAGCCAACTTGTTGAACTTCGTCTGTAAGAACGAGTGTTGCACCTAATTCATTTAAATGTGGTTTAACTGCTTCAAGAATGTCTTCACAGTTACGGTATTTATATTTGCCAAAATCATTGGTTTTGTTTTTTGGAGCTTTCAACTCTTGTTGAATTTTATGTAATGCGTTGTTTTGATTAGTCATGATGCCACCCAATTAATAACGAGAGTTTTTATAAGCGATACGTTGCTCTGCGCTGTATCGTTGGGATTGAGTACGGTTGTTTTGTTCAATAGCTCGGTGATAATTAACTCCACCTTTAAACTCAGGCTTGAACCATTTTTGGGATAGTTCATCCGTAGTAATAGGGCGGGGTTCGCTATCTTTAGAGTCTTTAACTAGCACGTTGTACCAGTTAAACGGCTGTGCTCTTTTTCCACCTGTAAACTCTTTGTCAAAGTCTGGCGTAAAATCTAAAGTCAGCTTGGCCATATAAATTTTTGGACCAAGGCGAACATGGTAAAAACCTTCCTGGTCTTTAAAAAGAAACTGGCGAAAAGGTGTGGTGAAGGTCTTTTTCATGATTAAGCCTCCACCAAACGATTTTTTTCGATGAAGCCTTTAAGAAGGGCATTGATATTGCGGTGATCGTTGTAATCAGTGAAATCGTTGTATGACTTACCGTTTACATCAGTAATTTCATTGATTGTGAGCTGGGTAACATCAACAGCAGTAAATTCCGAACCTGGTACGCCGTAGCTATCCGGATGAGCCTCAAAGTCAAAGCTTACGTTTACTCGGAAGCCATCAAGTTTGATTACAGCAATACCTGATGTCTTACCTGTGATCTGGGCTGAATGAACACCATAACTACTAGGTTGAGTTTGCGGTGTGAATTGCGTGTTTGGTACAAAGCTAGATTGAGCTGTCTTGTATTCACAAGAAGCAAGAGCAGCAATTAAAACTAGAGCCGTAGCGCCCGTTACTTTTATGTGGTTGAATGGAATTGCATTTACATTCATAATCGTTTTACTCACTGAGTATTAAGCAGCTAGGACCTTCGAACTTCATAGCTGCTTTTTTATTGTTAAAACAAAATGTGTTATTAGAATATAAAACATAATGTTTTATTCGGTCAAGAATTTTATAAAACAAAATGTGTTATTTTTATTGGGCACAAAAAAACCGCCCTAAGGCGGTATTTGGTTTTTTTATTTAGTCGTAATGAATATCCTGTAAGGGAATGGTTGGATATTCTTGTACATGTCTACTAGGCGGAACAATATCTGTAACAGCTACAATTGCATCCACTTCATCCATATCAAAAGTAGTTCGCTTCTCACCATTTACAGCAAGTAGGTGTAAAACATCATTCACGATACCAATAAATTCTTTAATTGTCCTTCGTCCATCTTTAAGTTGAACTTCAACAAATTCAGTTGGTGTTGGAGCGGCGTCAGGATCGCAAACTATATACCATCCATTTCGTATTGCGGGGTACATGGAGTCACCTGTACCTTTAACAGCATATGCATGAATTCCAGCTGTAAGTGAAGGTACGTAACCATCTCCACCGTTGCCGCCGTAACCCATTTCTGTATAGAAGCCGTCATAACCCATCTTTGAGTAAGACTTCACAGGGATCCATCCTCCAATTCTTGGAGATACATTAAAAGTTTTCTCATTATAAAGTTTTTCAATTTTTGGCTGACCTTCGCCCGTAAGGATCCAGGCATAATCTAGTTTCAATTTCTGTGAAACTTGTAAACCACCTTGCTTTGAAATCCCACGCTTATCCCAGTTATAGACCTTTTGGGAATCTACATCTAAAAGCGAAGCTAATGAATTGGCGTTTAAACCAGTTTCATTATAAATACGCTGCATTGTTGGGTGTATCTCTTTATCACTCATAACAAAACAACCTAAAACAATTATTAGAATTTTCTCAAAATTAAAACAATCTGTGTGAAACAAAGTGATTGACCAAATAAAACAAAATGTTTTAGTATTTATGAAACATTTTGTTTTAGGACATTGTTTATGACTACGCTTCAAGAAGATAAAAAACTTATTGCAGAGAATGGTGGTGCTTCTGAATTGGCCCGCAAATTGAACTATCGCTCACATCGAGTTCAGAACTGGACCGTTCGCGGCATTCCACCAAAAGAAAAGCTGAAATTTCCAGAAATCTTTTTAACCCCAAAGACTGAAGAAAACAAAGCTTCAGCAGTTTAGAGACAAGCTTATGAGCCTTGAAAAAAAATCTATCCACATACGCATTGATCAAGACATGCACAGTCGTTTGGTCGTACTTGCTGAGTTGGAAGGTAATGAAATTGCTGCCCAAGGAAGCGTTCTCCTAGAAAAAATGATTATGGGTGAATGGCATACGGTAACTGTAGCAGCAGAGAAGATGAATCGCTTGGGATTAACAGGGAATTTAGGGCAGGGCAATGGAAGCGTGGTGAAACTTCGGGAAGTCGAGGATTTCTCAGTAATTGGAAATAAAAAAGCCTGATGGTCTAGATCAGGCTTCGTAATTCATTAATTTGGGATCAATGAATATGCAAACTAATTTATCAAATCAATCAACCAAAGACAAACTTTTAGAACAAAAGCGTCAGCAAAGTTATCAATCGTGGCATGAACCAGCTTTGAGAACTCTCGCAGGTTTACTTGATGGACGTAAGAAAAATTTAGCTCGTCAAAACCGTGATGTAAACAACGCTGCCGTAACACGTGATGAGTTTATGCAAGCCTTGGTGGATCAACACGGAAAGCATGGTCTTTATCTGGTCCATGCAGGTCAAATCATTTCAAGTTTATATCGGGCTAAACGGATCCACTATTTGGGCAGCACTTTCATTCAAATCATTGAGGAAGGTGAGCAGAAGTGAGTAACTCAAAAGGTATTAAAGTCATGAGGTACTTACATCATGAGTAAATTTACGCCCAATTCCTTTATGGTGGCCAACGCATTTGTTGACGAAGCCATGAATAAAATTAGTGATGCTTCAGTGAAGATCTATCTGTTAATTATTCGCAAAACACGTGGCTGGACAAAGGAGAGTGATGCGCTCTCTTTGCGCCAATTAGAGGGTTTATCTTTGAAGAGCAGACCTACAGTAATTAAATGTCTAACTGAATTGGAAAATGTAGGTTTAATTAAAAAACACCATCAATCTAAGTATGGCAATGTTTATTCACCAGTTGATGCTTACTATTTAGGAAATCTAATTAAATTTCCTAATAAAAAGATCTTAGTTAAAACCTTTATTTTATTCGATAAACAGGTGGTTAAAAATTTTAACCACTTTGGTTATGGTCTTAAAATAGATCGCAAAGTAAACGGCTTTTGCTTAAAAACTAATCACGAAAAAGCTTTACTGGTTAAAAAATTTTACCACCTTTATGCTGTGGGTAGTGATGTGGATAACTTGCCAAGGTGGTTAAATTTTTTTACCACCACAAATGGCAAGTGGTTAAATATTTTTACCGCAAGTGGTAAAGAATTTTTACCTCAAGTGGTTAAAATTTTTAACCTACAAAATACAACTATCAAAAGACACTATCAAAATAAAAAAAATACGTGGTTTGTTTTGGAAAATTTGAAATCTGAAATTTGTTCTATCAATCCATCGATTGATACCAACGAGATTTTTAAAGCTTCATGGTTTGAGAGAGAGTTAAAAGCGTTTGAAGGCTTTAACCAGGATCGCAATCACTCTGATAACTACATGGTGAAATTCTTTGCTGAGTGGATGCTTAAAGCTCGCGCTAAATACGCAAAGATGAAAACACCGGCAACACGTACTTTTGAAAACAAAAACTCAAGTGGCCAACAATCTGCTTCTGAAAACACATTACCAGAAGTAATAACTTTTGCCTCTGACAAACAGCTTTTTATGTTTGCTCGACTTCTTGTGAATCATCCTGATTTTAAAGATTCATTTTGTCACACCGGCGAATCGTGGATGGATGCTGGTAAACGCATGGCCCAAAAGCTGGTAGATCCTGAGCAACAAAAACCATTTATTCCATATTTGATTGAGTTGGGTTTTAAAAATCCATCCAAAGGGGCAGCAGCATGAACAAGTTTGAGATCTTAGGGTGGGGCTTACTCATTTCATTTTTCACAGCAGCTATTAGCGGGGCGATGGTTTTGTGGTGGATAGCGAGAAAGGAGGCAAATGAGTAATGAGTTCAATGAGCATTGCTGAATACCGTGAATTATTTCCTATTCAGAAAAATAAAAAGCGCCGTTCAGCAAAGCAAACACGGGAACAAAGTGTAGGGGAGGTTTTATTAGCAACTCATCTTAAAGCCTGCAAGATTAATTTTGAGCAGGAATATAAATTCCATCCAAAACGTAAGTGGCGGGCGGATTTTTTAATTACGGGAAAAAAGATATTGGTAGAAGTCGAAGGCGGCATCTGGAGCGGAGGCCGTCATACAAGGGGCAAAGGTTATCTAGGGGACATGGAGAAATACAACGAAGCGGCAATGATGGGGTTTACAGTTTTACGGTTCAGTACAGAGCAAGTGAAAGCAGGCGTGGCGATTAAACAAATTGAGCAATTGGTGGGATGAAAATGAATATGCCAGTACAACACATTTTACAAGCGGTCGATTGGTCTAAATATAGTTTTGAAGAGTGGTGTCGCCAGCTTGGAGCATGGTTAAACGGTGATACTGAAACAATGGTCAAAATCGTTAAAACCATGCCAACTAAACGCATTACTCAAAAGCAACGTGAAAAATTTATGGCAATGTATATGAGTGATGAAAATTTAAAAGATCGATTGTGTACACGCCGTAAGGGTACTTGCTGTCAGTTAAATGATAATGAAGCACGTGCAATCCATAGATTAATACTTGATCTTCAATCTATAAAGGATGAGGTGCTTCAGGAATGGATTGGCGCAATCTGGTGGCATTACGTTATGGGTGAGTCGATTCGTGAGATAGCAAAGAGTAATGAAACTTATGGCTCGCAAATTCAACAAGACATTAAATGTGGCTTAGCTTTTATCAAGTCACGTTATCCGCATTTTCAAATTGAAAAGTTTATTAAGATAGTAGTAGTGGAAAATCAATCTTCTTGACTGTAAATACAGGGTATGGCATATTCGTGTTACAGTGTTCGAAGTGTAAGTGATTCACTGATATTAAAGCTCATCTCTTGATGGGCTTTTTTGTTTTTTAAAATTTGAGTCTAACTTAATTGCTATAACTATTAAATTAAAGGAAAATAATAAAAAATTTCATCTATTCCATAGAGAGTTTTAAATGACTATTGATATAAAAACTGCGGTTAATATTGCAAAAGAAAATCTTGCAGTTGTCTTTGAATCTGAGGAACCACGTTCTATTCGATTGGAAGAAGTTATTTTAGATGATTACAATAATTGGATAATTACTTTAAGTTATACGAGAAATAATTTACAAGGTACTGAGTCTACTGCTTTAGCGATTTTAGGGGCATCACTATCAAATAAAAGATATTTTAAGGTGGTAACTATTAGTAAGGATTCCGGTGATGTGAAGTCAATAAAGATGAGATCTGATGATTGAAGTAATTCAAAAATATAAAAGATTAGGTTTACTTCTTGATACTAATCTTTTTGTTTTGCTTGTTATAGGCTTAATAAATAGAAAAGAGATTCAAGAGAATAAGCGTACAAAAGCATATACTACTGAAGATTTTGATATTCTTTTTAAGTTTATTGAGTCATTTCAGAAGATTGTAGTCACTCCGCAGATTTTGGCGGAAACAAGCAATTTAACTGATGTATTCAATAAAGAATTGAAAGCTGCACCTTTTTTAGTAATTAAAAAGCTTCTAGAAGAAGGAGTGTTTAATGAAGAAGTACTCCCTTCAATTGAAATAGTTCAAACTCCAGGTTTTAAACAATATGGCTTAACGGATTCAGGTTTGGTTGAGGTAGCAGCAGGAAAATACCTAATTTTAACAGATGACTTGAAGGTTGCAGCATACGCATATTCTAGGTCAGCTGATATAATTAATTTTAACCATATTAGAGAATTAGTTTGGTCTCAATAATAATTAGAAAACCGTCAATAGCTTGATTTATGCTATAGTCTAGCCTGATTAAAAAATGGTAAATAAAATGAATATCTGTGTTGGTGGTGAGCTTGAAGGGAAAACAATAGAAAAAGAAGGACGAATACTTAAAGCTTCTGATATTAACCCAGCTTTCACAACAGAATACTACAAACAGATTTTTAATCGTGACAACATCAATTATCAATTCTGGTTACCAATTGGATCGGATTTACATGAGATGTCTAAATTAGTATTGAATATCTTAAGAGCACCTAAAAACTAATTTATCGTTAGCCGAATATATTACGGCAGAAAAAGAGCCCCGTTAAATATCGATTATTGGTGGGGCTTCTTATTTTTTAGATTAAAACTAATTTAGATCGAATCAAGGAAATCTTTACCGAATAAATTTATTACATGTCTATTTAAGCCTTCATTTGCATGTACAAGTTTGCCCTGAATGGAATGTAATGTAGTTAAATAATTCTCTAAAGATTTTATCTTAATATCTAAATTTGTATTTAATGAGCCTTCGATTAGTTGTTCGGCCATTTTTTCTGGGCTATCCAAAAGAGAAGTGTAAAATTCAAAAGACTTATCAAAATCCTCCATAAGTACCGCATTAAAAATACGAATTTCGGGATCTAAACCTTTTTCAATTTGTTCTTTAAATGCTTTAAATTTAACACGTTGTTGGCGAATATTTGATAGCAAACCATTACTAATTTGAATTATCTGTAAGCGAAGTTCAAATGCTCTCTGGGCTTGAGAAAGAAGTAATTGCTTTCTTGCATACCAAATAGCAAAAATTCCTAGTGCAAGCCCAAGAAATGAAAAAATAGTTTGTAATTGCCCTGAATTTGCATCAAGTAATGACCAGATTTGAGATGCATCCATAAGTGTAAAATTCATAATATGTTCTTTTATTTGCAAAGTTTTAAATATTAGTTTAGTGATATATGTATTTAAAATATAGAGAAAACTCATGTCAAAAGAAAATCCAGTAAATCAAACGCATTTAATTATTGCTGCTCTTTCAGCTAGTTTTGCAAAAGCTTTAGATAAGCATAATCCAGGGTTCAAACAAGACTTTATGGAAGAGTTAGAATCTAAATATTACGAAATAAGAGAAGCGGAATTGCAGCATATCCAAGCTATGGAAACACTTCAATGGACTAAAGAATTTTTGGATAGGGATTAAATAAAAAGCCCTCTTCGGAGGGTTTTTTAATGGGTTTAATATATGAAAAATGAAATCGGCTTTCATGTTCCTGCTCGACCAATGCCTCCCGAATGGCTTTTTGAATTAAATACTCCAAACTTTGCTCCAGCTCCAGAAATGTGGGAATGGATAGGCAAAGTATTTCTAGATCCAAAATCAAAATTATTCAATCCTGATCATTTGCATTTACGTTCATTTCGATATCCCGATATTGCTGTGATGTGGGCTAGATCTGGTTTTAAAAAGCAAGGTCGACAGGTAATTGGAACAACAGAAAAAGTCATGATCAATGCTGGCGGCTGGAAGAAAGAACGACAAGAAGAACAATACATCCAATGGTTCAATTTTCTACCTGAATACTTAATTACGTTTGACGCTTCTTATTCAATGATTGCGAATGATGTGGACTTTTGTGCATTGGTAGAACATGAGCTTTACCACATTGCCCATAAGAAAGATCAATGGGGAACACCTTCATATAACAGAGAAACGGGCATGCCGAAGTTAGCAATTCAAGGACATGATGTTGAAGAGTTTACAGGTGTTGTTCGTCGTTATGGAGCAAGTGAGGATGTTAAAAGAATGGTTGAGGCAGCAAATACAAGACCAGAACTGTCACGTGCAGATGTTCATTATACATGCGGCACTTGTTACTTAAAGGTGGTTTAAATTTTTTTGCCACTCTACTTGGACGTACTTGGACGGATAGAGATAAATGGCAAGGCTTAATAAACGGGTAAAACTCTATATAGTACGGTCACTTGCTACCTATGAGACACCCTCTGAAACAGCTAAGGGCGTCCAAGAAGAATTTGGTATTACCGTCACTAAACAGCAGTGTGAAGCATACGACCCAACAAAGAAAACTGGACAGGACTTAAGCGAAGAATTTAAAACTGAGTTCTACAAAGTCCGTAAGGAAATGAACGACAACCTTAGCGCAATTCCCATCGCTAACATTGCATACCGCCTCAAGCGCCTACAACGATTCATTGATCATGAACAATTCAAAGATAACCCGGTATTAGTACCTAGCTTAATGGAGCAGGCAGCTAAAGAGGTCGGGGGGCTTTATACCAATCGTAAAGAAATAACTGGGGCAGGCGGTGGACCAGTTAAAACGGAAAATACTGAGAAGCCGTTAGCGCCAGTATATACACCTGAAGAATTAGACAAACTCAGCCCACAAGAGTTATCCCGTTTGGCAATTAATGGAAAGCTATGACATACGCACTTGATGAAATAGCCCCTTTAATTAAAGAGTGGACTATTAATGTACGATTGCCTGATGTTGTCTCTGAGATGACACGGCGTTATTACTACAAGGCTGTGATTGAACAGAACGAAAAGAGCAAACAAGCTGAATTAGAAAAGTGTAGAAATGATCCTATTCACTGGTTTAATCATTGGATCTGGACATACGATCCGCGTGGTATGTCATTTGGATTACCTGCCAATATTCCTTTTGTTTTGCGTCCTAAGCAGGTTGAGCTTGTTCAATGGTTGCTTGAGCGTGAAAACACTCAGACCCATGGACTAATTGAAAAATCTCGTGATGAGGGGATGAGCTACGTTGTGCTTGGGTTTTATCTGCATAGATGGTTATTTGTTGAAGGGTTTGCAGGTGGAGTTGGTAGCCGTAAGGAAGAGTTAGTAGATAAGAAGGGCGACCCTAAAACACTATTACACAAATTCCGCGATATGTTCAGCAAAATGCCTGACTGGATGAAACCAAAGGGTTTTGTCGAGAAAGTGCATGATAACTACATGCGAATCATTAACCCGGATAACGGCGCAACTATCACGGGTGAAGCTGGTGACAATATTGGCCGTGGTGGACGTACCACAATGTACTTTTTGGACGAATGGGCATTCGTAGAACGGCAAGAAGCTGTTGATGCTGCTATCTCGCAAAATACAAACGTTCATATCAAAGGATCTACTCCTAACGGTATCGGTGATCGATTCCATCAAGATCGTTTTAGCGGTCGTTACGCCGTTTTTACTATGCCATGGCGAGCTAACCCGGATAAGAACTGGACCGTTACATACAACGGCAAAGAGATTCATCCGTGGTATGAAAAGCAGTTGGCCACGCTTGATGAAGTCGTATTAGCTCAAGAAGTAGATATTAACTATGCAGCATCAGTAGAAGGTGTATTGATTCCTTCAGCTTGGGTTCAATCAGCAATAGATGCACATACAAAGCTGAAGATAGAGCCTACAGGTGATCGTATAGCTGGTTTAGACGTTGCTGATGAGGGCCGTGATAAGAACTCTTTAGCTGGGCGACATGGCATAGTTCTGGAGTACATACAGTCATGGTCTGGTAAAGGAGATGATATTTTCTATACCACTCAAAAGAGCATGGACATTTGCATAGAACGTAAATACCTCACAATGTTCTATGACGCAGATGGCCTAGGCGCTGGCGTGCGAGGAGATGCAAGGGTTATCAATGAGCAGCAACGAGAAAAGGGCTGGGATGAAGTAACAGTTGAGCCTTTCCGTGGATCTGGTGCGGTTAATGATCCAGAGGGTGAAATGGTAGAGAAGCGACTTAATAAAGACTTCTTTGCAAATTTGAAAGCTCAGTCTTGGTGGTGGTTGCGTCTCCTTTTCCAAAACACCTACCGCGCTTTAAATGGTATGGAATATGACCCCGATATGCTTATTTCCATTTCTAGTGAGATAGAAGAAAAAGAGCGTACCAAGCTCCTTATGGAACTATCGCAACCAACTTATACAAAAAATGCCGTTGGCAAAATCCTTGTAAATAAACAACCAGATGGAACGATGTCACCTAACAGTGCCGATTCCGTCATGATCTGTTTTAACCCTACTAATTCCGATATCAACATCTGGAATAAGCTGTAAAGAGTCTATCTATGGGATTATTAAAATATACTGCTGATAGTTTTCAAAACTTTGCGGCACGCCTAGGCTTGGGCGCTGGAAGCCAACATGACCAGTCAACTTACGGTTTCGATTTTTTAAGTCGTGACCGAGTAAAGCTAGAAGCAATGTATCGATCGTCGTGGGTGGTTGGTCAAGTTGTTGATGTGGTCGCTGAGGATATGACCCGTGAGGGTGTAAATATTCGAGGCTTAGAAGATCCAAGCGATGCGATAAAGATCAATTCTGTAATGGATCAGCTAGAAATTTGGGACAGATTGAGCGATACGATCAAATGGGGCCGTTTATATGGCGGTGCTATTGCTGTGATGTTAATTGATGGTCAAAACGTTGGTACGCCGTTAAATATCGACACTATCGGCAAAGATCAATTTAAGGGCTTGTTAGTTCTGGATCGATGGCTAGTTACTCCAACACTTACTGACTTAGTTACCGATTATGGTGTCGATTTTGGTAAGCCTAAATATTATGACGTGGTTGCTGACTCATTTGGCTTAAGTGGTATGCGTATTCACCATAGCCGTGTTATTCGTCTTGATGGTGTGAACTTGCCATATTGGCAACGTATAGCCGAAAACCTATGGGGCATTTCAGTAATTGAGCGCTTGTTTGATCGTCTTACTGCTTTTGATAGTACCTCTATGGGTGTGGCTCAATTGGTCTATAAGGCCCATTTAAGGACCTATAAAGTGAAAGGGCTTAGATCAATCATTGCTGCTGGCGGTAAAGCTTTTGAAGCACTTGTAAAACAGATTGAACATATTCGCTTATGGCAATCCAATGAAGGTATGACCCTCATGGATGCTGAAGATGAATTTGAGACACATCAATATTCTTTCTCAGGATTAGATGCTGTTTTACTTCAATTTGGGCAGCAGCTCTCTGGTGCTTCTCAAATTCCGTTAGTCCGCTTATTTGGTCAATCACCAGCTGGCTTAAATGCTACTGGTGAATCAGATCTTTCAAACTATTATGACAACATCAACCAACAGCAAGAGCGCCGTTTGCGCACACCACTCCACAAGCTAATCAGAATTATTTCCTTATCAACTTTAGGCAAGGATGTGCCTGAGGGGTTTGAATTTGATTTTAAATCTCTATGGCAAATTGATGATGCGGCTAAAGCTGAAATTGCTGACAAGGTTACAAGCGCAGTCTGTAAAGCTGAGGAACAAGGCTTGATTTCCCGTCAAACTGCAATGAAGGAACTCCGCCAGAGCAGTGAAACAACTGGTATTTATTCTAATATCAGTGATGAGGAAATCAAAGACGCTGAGGATGATCCACCCCGACCAAGTGAGTTAGATGATGGAGAGATTACGCCACACACCGAACCGAGCGAGAAAGGTGGAGATCCGCTACGGGAGCCAGTTACGGAAGATAGCTAGCTATATCGATACACTTGTTAAGGGCTTCGATGTAGATGATCCAACTGTTTATCCTTCAATAGTGACTGCATTACGCCGTTATGCTGAAACATTAGACCTTTGGGCTCACAATGCAGCTGGAAACATTCTTATGGATGTGGCACTGCGTGATGAGAAAACTTGGCTTATATACGCTCAAGACTTATCAAAAGGTGTTAAGGACCAGATCCGCAATACTGATATAGGTGCTACCTATCAACAACTATTGGCCCAACAGGTAAGGCTCATAAAATCCTTACCATTAGAAGCAGCACAGCGTGTACATGATCTTTCTACACGTGCTTTGATAGAAGGTGGCCGAGCAAGTGAAATATCAAGCTTAATTATGGCTACGGGCCGAGTAACTAAGGCGCGTGCAAACACTATTGCTAGAACAGAAGTATCTCGTGCCGCTTCGGTTTTTACACAAGCACGTGCTGAGGCTTTGGGAAGTGAGGGGTATATTTGGCGAACTTCTGAAGATAGTGACGTGAGGCAAAGCCATAGAGAGATGAATGGAAAATTTGTCTCATGGGAAAAGCCACCAACTTTAGATCGACTCACTGGACATGCTGGATGTTTACCTAATTGCCGGTGTTATCCAGAACCAGTGATACCAGAAATTTAATACCCGCCATTACAGGCGGTTTTTTATTGCCGAGGAAAATCATGCGAGCTCAATTTGTGCGTTTGCAACTAGTGAAACATGCAATTTCTGAAAAAATACCGCTAGATGTGATTTTAGAAAAGACGGAGCCATTGGTTCAGTACGTTTTAAATGGAACTAGCGAATATAAGAAAAATGCCGATGAATGCGATTCGAAATACGCCGAAGCATTACTTCAAATGATTCAACAACGATTTGGCAAAGAAAGCGCATCATCTGTCGATTTTAACGAACATGCTTTCGTTATGAATGTATCAGATGCATTTAAACATTTAATTGAATGGGAGCTTAAAGGTCCACAAGCACCTGAATGGGTTCGTTGTCGAAGAGTGGAATTAAAAGTGACACCACCAAAATAACCATAGGTGAACCATGTTTAAAAGCAAAAAGACTAAAGATCAAAAAACAGTGGATCGGTCAGAGATTTACACCACTGGACAGATTGGACGGACCCGCGAGATAACACCAGAAGGTTATTTACTTTGTCGTGATGTTCCTGTCGCACGTATTGGCACGTTGATGTATGGGGAGGGTGAAGTTCCTGTTACGGCAGATAATACAGGCCTAATACTAATTCAGCGTGGTGAGTCTGTTCTATTCGATCCAAAAACAATAGCTTCCTTTGAGGGTAAGCCAGTTACAGACGATCATCCAGATGATTGGGTTACTCCTGATAATTGGAAAGAGTTATCCAAAGGGTTTGGAAAAGATGTACGCCGTGGGGATGGTGTAAATGCCGACTTTTTGATGGCTGATCTATTAATAACCGATAAAGATACCATTCAGGCTGTAATGGATGGAAAGGTCGAAATTTCTCTTGGATACGATGCTGATTATATTGAAGTCAGCGTCGGTAAGGGGATGCAGAGCAATATTATGGGAAACCATTTTGCATTAGTGAAAAAAGGGCGTTGCGGTTCTCGCTGCTCTATAGGAGATAGCTTTATGGCTAATAAAGTAGTTAAGAAAAAGCGTACAAGTATCGGTGATCGTATTCGCCAGTTGATTTTTACTCGGGATGCAGACGAAGCTGAAAAAATTGCTAAAGCTGTAGAAGATGAAGAGCTCGAAATCCCTACAGAGGATGAAGAGACTGGCGAAGAGGATGTCGGTAAAACTAATGATGCAGCTATTAACCGCGAGATCTTAAAAACCCTCAAAACAATGGATGCACGTTTAGTTAAGTTGGAAAAGAAAAAAACCAAAGATTCTGAAAAGGACGAAACCGAAGACGATGACGAGGGCGAAGACGGGAAAGAAACCAAAGATGATATTTTGGAAGCTGAAGAAGCAGCAAAGTTATCTGGAAATGGTGTTCAGTCTTACACAGGGGATTCCCTTCAAGAAATTCGCTCCCGTGCTGAAATCCTTGTGCCTGGTATTAGCTTACCGACTATGGATGCCAAAACAGCAGATATTGGCAAAGTCGCTTTAGGTGTTAAACGTACGGCGCTTAAACAAGCGTATCAGGACCCAAAGGTAAAGCAGACAATTGATTTATTCACTAGTGGAAAATCTGATTTTGATGCTATGCCACAAGCCACAATTGATGCGGCTTTTACTGGAGCTGCTGAGTTAATCAAATCACAAAACAATGCCAAGGGATTCCGTTCAGGTGTTTCAACTAAAGACTTTGGCCGTCAACCATTAACAATTGACCAGATCAATGAGCGTAACCGCGCTTTCTGGAACAAAAAATAAGGATTAATTAATTATGGGTAATGCTTATCTATATCGTATGCCATCAGGCATTCCGGGTGATGTGTCTCGTAAATCGCACTCAACTATTGAGTCACACCCTAT
>MTET01001245.1_pt1 | contig 22785 bp, 18 predicted proteins | sample 1042671 | NCBI WGS metagenome assembly MTET01 (sample SAMN06185814, study PRJNA358809) | soil metagenome | isolation source: garden soil control | place: India | collected 2015-05-23
CGGTTTTGTTCTGAGCACCTTCTTGTAAACCCTGATAAAAAATATCAAGATTTAGATCTGTTAAAGCATCAGTATTATTACGGCCCATTAAATAGCCATAGCTATAGCTAAATTGTTCTTTCGCTGGGCTTTTATTTGTAATAGGTGCAGCAGCAAAAACAGATAAACTCATCGTTGATGTTGCAATAATTAAACCAATTTTTTTCATGCCGTTTTCCAAAAAAAAGGAGAGTACTGTTTTACTCTCCTGAATGTTTTTATTTCACTGAAATGAGTTCTACATCAAAAATCAGCGTACTGTTTGCTGGAATACCAGGAAGTTCCTGAGGACCATAAGCAAGATTAGATGGAATGAAGAACGTCGCTTTACCACCTTCTTTCATGAGCTGAAGTCCTTCAGTCCAGCCTGGAATAACCTGATTGAGAGGAAACTCAACAGGCTCACCGCGCTTATACGAACTATCAAATACTTGACCATTAATTAATCGGCCTTCGTAATGTACTTTAACCATAGACTGCGCAGTTGGTTGTTTACCTGTGCCTTCTTTAGTAATGATGTATTGCAAACCAGACGCTGTAGTTTTTACACCAGCTTTTGTTTTATTTTCTGCAAGGAATTGAACATCTGCAGATTCAGACGCTGCACCAGCGGCTTGCTGTGGTTTATCTTGTTGTTGCATTTTTTGCTGCAATTCTTTTTCATAAGCAGCAACAGCAGCTTTTAACTCTTCTTGAGTATAAGCACTTGGTTGCTTATTACGAGCATCATGAATCCCTTTCACAAATGATTTTGTGTCAAGTTCAGGTGGAGTTTGCTGAGCAACTTCGTACCCAAGAACATAACTGATTTTTTCAATTGGAGAGGCATTTTTATTTGTTTTGCTTCCGACTTCTGTGGTCGGATGTTGGCTTGCATAATAAACTGGTACAAGTGCAGCACCGCCTAAAACTACAGCGACAGCAATGGGTAAGGCTTTACTCATAAAAGGTTCCAAAAATAATCATTTGAGTCTAAAAAAGCTGCTTTTGATCTTAGCATGCTTAAGCATAGAATGTTTAAGAAAAAAAACGAGTGGTTTTTTATATATTTTAGTTAGTTTTAGTTGGAATAAACTTAAAAAATCTTAAATAAAAAAACCGGATCATTTGATCCGGTTCTCTTATCATTTTACGATTAATCTTCTTTTTGTGCTTTATAAGCATAGGCATAGTTATAGCCATAACCATAACCCGCGCTCGCACGTTGAATGTCATTGAGAATAAAGCCGTTGACTTTAACACCTGCTTGTTCAAAGCGATTAAGCGTTAATTCAAGTTCTTTCATTTGCGACTTAGCATAACGCGCAACAATTAAGTTCACACCAGTATATTGTGAAATAATAATACCATCGGTTACTGCAAGCACTGGTGGAGTATCGATAATGATGTGGTCATATTGACTTTGTAGCTGTTCAAGTAACTCTTTAAATTGATTAGAACTTAAAATCTCTGAAGGATTTGTTGGGCTTTTACCACGAGTAATCACATCAAGGTTAGCAACTTGAGTTTTGTGTAATACTTTTTGTAGATCAGCTTGTCCACTTAATAATTCAGAAAGACCTGGTTTCACATCAACGTCGAAGTATTTATGCATATAACCACGGCGCATATCGGCATCAATGAGTAGTACGCGTTTATCACCTTGAGCGAAAATAGTTGCAAGGTTGGTCGAAATAAATGATTTACCCACTTCTGGAGAAGGGCCAGCAATCATAATGATATTATTTTTTGCATTTGCTAAAGCAAAGTGAATCGCGGTACGGATACTACGTAAGCTCTCAATTGCGATGTCATCACCATTTTTAACAGCAAGAATAGGAATACTCTTCTTTTTCTTTAAAATTTTGATGCGACTTTCTTGAATTGGAGAACGAGGAACAGTTGCATATACTGGTAAATCCAGCTCATTTTCAATTTGACCAGAGTCTTTGATGCCTGTACGTAACATATTACGTAGTAATGCAATTACAGTACCAATAAATCCGCCTAAAAACAAAGATAAGATTAGGACTTGTAATTTTTTAGGCTTAATTGGTTCAACGGGCTCAACAGCCGTGTCTACAACGCGTACATTGCCAATTTCACCTGCTTTCGCAATACGCAGTTGTTGGTAAGAATTTAATAATGCAGTGTAGAGTTGTGTTTTAACTTCCACTTCGCGATACAGCTGTAAGTATTGGCGCTGTACATCTGGTAATTGTTTCAAAGTACTGTTGAGTTCACCAATTTGTTTATTAATAGCAGCAAGCTGGCCATTAATTTCGCGCATTGCTGGGTGCTCAGCTGTATATTTTGCCGCCATTTCTGCTTGCTTTTGTTCAAGCTCAGCCTTTCTAGTTTCTAAAGTAATACTTTGGGTTAAATACAACTCAGATTCTTTGGTGACATCAACTGTATTATACTGCTGGCGGAATTTATTGAATTGGCGCTCTGCGTCATCTAATTGTTTTTTCAGATCTGGGAGTTGTTCATCCAAAAATTTTAAAGTCTGAGCAGATTCAGCCGAACGACGTTCAATATTTTGTGCACTATAAGTTGCCAAAATTGCATTTAAAACTTTAGTAATATGTTCTTTGTCTTGACCTTGATAGTTTAAACCTAAAACACCTGTAAGCTTACCTCGTTCTGCGACCGAATAGTTTAAGCTAAGTGCATTTACAGCAGCAGGTATGGATAAATTTTTAATATTATAAGTTGCATTGAGTTGATCTTGCGTAAAGATTGCAACCTTCCAAGTACCATGTGGTCCTGTAACTTGGCTTAACTGATTAATTGGTACTGTTAAAATAGTCTGCTCAGTACTAGGGTCAGTTAAACGTAAAGATTGTTTATCAAAATTTAGAAGTAAATTCTTATCTAAATAATATGCAGGCACTTCAAACTGGCGAACTTCAAAACTTTTTAAATCGTCTTTAAATAAAACGGACTTTTTAGTATATTCGGTTTTATATTCACCATCGCTTAATAAACGATGAGTAAAAGTGTTTTCTGTGCTGGAAATCTGAATATTTAAATGCAAATCTTTAATTACAGAACCTAACACTAAACGAGATTTTAAAATTTCAATTTCTGCTTGGGCTGGTGATTTTTGCTCAATCATTTGTGATAAATCGCCTAAAAGAGCAGCAGAAGCCCCTTTGCTGTCTTCAACTTGAACCAAAGCATCAACCGAATAAGTATCAGGCGTTACACGTAAATAGAGTAGTGCACATACAAGGCTTAAAATAATGCAGAGGGCAATAAGTTTCCACTGAGCTATCAGGGAAAAAAATAATTCCTTTAGATCAATTGTATCTTCGGTATTAGTATTTTGGTTCATAAGCTTAAAATCTGAATGTTAAATATAAGGTTTCCAGTCATCAACACATTGCTGTATGAGTTGGCAAGTTTCATCAAAAATAGTTTGATCATGTTGATATGGATCTGGCACATTTTTGTTTTGCCAATGTCCTAAGCGATAGGTTTTACCTTTTGCAAAGGGCCAAGTTTGCTCAATATGTTTTTGCTGGTTGTGACTCATGACTAAAATCAGGTCAGCTCTTTTGATATGTTCTGCACTAAGTTTACGTGCAACATGAGGCTCCATATCAATGCCTAATCGTTGCATACAAAGTCGAGCTTTTTCATCAGCTTGATGACCAATAAGCCCTGAAATACCTGCTGACTCAATATTTAATTGGGGATATTGCTGTTTAAGGAAATACTCAGCCATTGGGCTTCGGCAGATATTTCCAATGCAGACCACCAAAATATTCTTAAATTGCATAATATTATTGTCCCAATCGATCTATATTATATAAAGCGCTTGAGAATGGAATAATTTGATTAACAACACGTTGCCAGCGAGTCAAGCCAGTCGCATCAACATATACAATATCATTACTACGTAATTTAAACTGATTGGCTAATCCGAAATCACCAATACTCATTAAATTTAAATGGTAAAGCTCAGTTGTACGGTCATTTGGATTGGTACGTAAAACATAAATACGACTAGCACTAGCAGATAAAGGATTTAGACCCAAGCTTTCACCTAGAGCATCACTTAGCGTCATACCCTGATCACGCATTGGTAAAGCTTGATTCTTGCCAGATTCACCCATGACATAAATTTTCTGGTTTTCTCGGGTACTGACATAGATTGTGTCATTTGGTTGTACTAAAAGTTTATGTAACGAATAACCCGCTTTTTCTAACTCAATCGTATTTAAGTTATATGTAATGCCATTACGAATGAGTTGAACGTAGGTATTGTCACCTTTATCGGTTACTCCTCCAGCAAGACCTAAAGCTGTGTATACACTTACTGGTTGATCGCTTAAGTAGAACTGGCCACCCTTTATGACGCTGCCTTGAACAGAAAAGCGTTGTCCCTCATAAGATAGTACGCGTACTATCACATCAGGATTTTTTAAAAAACGGGCCAGTTGGCTGTGAAGTTCACGGTTCACTTGAGAAAGAGTTTTGCCAGCTGCTTTATAACGCCCAACTAGAGGAAACTGGATGTAACCAGTTTGGTCGATTGGATAACCACTTGCTTGTACAGATTGTTCATTATTAACGTTGTTTACAGGTGGAGTAATTTCAGGATATGCCCAAAGTTGAATAGAAAGAACGTCTCCAGGGCTTAAACGATATATGGGTTGTTGGCTCTTAAAAAGAGTTGCATAGTCACGTTGATAATCAACCTGTGCGGGCTGTATTGCGGGCAGAGTTTCTTGTGAAATTTTAACCACATTAACCGTAGTTCCAAGGTCGGTTTTATAAACGCCTTCACTTGGAATATCATAAGTTTGTAAACCGGAGGTAACTGCACAACTAGCAGCACTTAAACTTAAGGCAAGAACAGAAAAAAACTGGCAATACTTCACACGCGACCCTTTGTGTATTTATCTTTAATTGATATTGTCCACTGCATAGTAACAAGTGTCTATTAAACGCAGGCTGAAGAGATTCTAGCTGAAAAGAAATGAAAAAACATCGAAAAATCGTATAGCTTTGTATGTTTAGTTTATCTGAATGGCTTATTTAGACTGTGGTCATTGATCAGAAATATTAAAAATGTACTGTTTTAGCTAAACTAATAAATTGTACTTATAAGTACTGTAAACACATTTATACAATTGGTGTTCGGCGCTAACTTAAAATCTGATATAGTACGCTGCAATGTAAGTGCCAAAAGCATGATTTATTAGATATAAACTCTAAGGAAAAAGGCTCGTTTATATGCAAATTGCCAATTTAAAAATAGCAATTATTGGGTTGGGCTATGTAGGCTTGCCATTGGCAGTTGAGTTTGGCAAAAAAGTACCTGTTGTTGGTTTTGATATTTATCAAAAACGTATTGATGAACTCAAAAACGGTAAAGATCATACTTTAGAAGTATCAACACAAGAATTACAACAGGCGTTGCAATTAAGTTATTCTGCTGATTTGGGTGATCTAAAAGACAGTAATTTTTTTATTGTTACCGTTCCAACACCAATTGATGATTTTAAACAACCCGATCTCACACCTTTAATCAAAGCATCGACCAGTATTGGCCAAGTGCTTAAAAAGGGTGATGTAGTAGTATATGAATCTACTGTATACCCAGGCGCAACCGAAGAAGTATGTATTCCGGTTTTGGAAAAAGTTTCAGGTTTAAAATTTAATCAGGATTTTTTTGCAGGTTATAGCCCTGAGCGGATTAACCCAGGTGATAAGCTTCACCGCGTAACTAATATTTTAAAAATTACTTCAGGTTCTACACCTGAAATCGCTGATTATGTTGATGAAGTATATAATCTGATTATTGAGGCAGGAACTCATAAGGCGCCGAATATAAAAGTAGCAGAAGCTGCTAAAGTGATTGAAAATACTCAACGTGATGTCAATATTGCTCTTATTAACGAATTAGCACTTATTTTTAATAAGTTAGATATAGATACGGAAGATGTATTGAAAGCTGCAGGGACGAAATGGAACTTTTTGCCATTTCGACCAGGGTTGGTAGGCGGACACTGTATTGGCGTTGATCCTTATTATTTAACCCATAAGGCTCAATCTATTGGATTGCACCCAGAAATTATTTTAGCAGCTCGTCGCTTAAATGATCGTATGGGAGAATATGTGGCGACGCAACTCATTAAAGAAATGGTAAAGCGTCGAATTCAAGTAGTTGGTGCCCGCATTTTAGTAATGGGGCTCAGCTTTAAAGAAAACTGTCCAGATATTCGTAATACAAAAATTATTGACTTTATTAAAGCTCTTAAAGAATACGACTTAGATTTAGATATTTGTGATCCTTGGGTAGATGATACAGAAGTCCAACACGAATATGGTTTAGCACCAGTTAAAGAATTGAAGCAAGGTGTGTATGATGCGGTCGTTATTGCAGTCGCTCATGATCAGTTTAAAGCAATGACTGCGCAAGAGTTTCACGCATTAGGTAAAGCCAATCATGTACTTTATGATTTGAAATATGTATTAGATCAACAAGAATCATCTATACGGTTATAAGGAATTAGTTCAGGTGAAAAGAGTTTTATTGGTATTTGGAACAAGACCAGAAGCAATAAAAATGGCGCCATTAGCCTTAAAATTACAGCAAAATATTGAAGACTTCGAAACTAAAGTTTGTGTAACTGGTCAACATCGCCAAATGCTGGATCAAGTTTTAGAGCTCTTTAATTTAGAACCAGATTTTGATTTAAACTTAATGAAACCTGGACAAACATTATCTGATGTAACTTCTGGCGTTTTAAAAGGTTTAGAACAAGTTTTTGAGCAATGGTTACCAGACGTAATTCTTGTTCATGGAGATACAGCAACGACTTTTGCTGCTTCATTAGCAGGCTATTACCATAAAATTAAGATTGGTCACGTTGAAGCTGGCCTGCGAACAGGTGATCTTTATTCGCCGTGGCCTGAAGAAGCAAATCGTCAGCTTACAGGGGTTTTGGCAAACTATCATTTTGCACCTACAAAATCTTCTTATGATAATTTAATAAAAGAGAATGTGAATCCTGAAACTATTATTGTGACTGGGAACACAGTTATTGATGCGCTTTTGCAAGTGAAAAATAAAGTTGAACAAGATCAAGAGTTAGTTCAAAAGTTTGAGCAAGAATTTAAATTTCTTGATAAAAGTAAAAAGCTAGTTTTAGTTACAGGTCATAGACGTGAAAATTTTGGTCAAGGTTTTTTAAATATTTGCACTGCATTAGCTAATCTTGCAAAAAAATATAGTGATATCCAAATTGTATATCCAGTTCATTTGAACCCTAATGTACAAAAACCTGTAAATGAGTTGCTATCAGGTATAGATAATATCTTTTTAATTCAACCCCAAGATTATTTGCCATTTGTGTATTTAATGAACCGTAGTTATCTCATCTTAACTGACTCAGGGGGGATTCAAGAAGAGGCTCCTTCTCTTGGAAAACCTGTCTTGGTTATGCGTGATACTACTGAACGACCAGAAGCTGTTGATGCAGGGACTGTGCGTTTAGTTGGTACTGATGTGAGTACAATTGAAAAATCAGTATCGGAGTTATTAGAAAATACCTCAGTATATAATGCTATGGCTGCTGCACATAATCCTTACGGCGATGGCACTTCTTGTCAGCAAATTATTGATTTCTTAAGAAGAAGTTAATTTTTTTATTATTTTATTTTAATTTTAAAGTATTGAATATGAATAAGTCATTTAAACATATCTGTGTTATAGGTTTAGGTTATATTGGTTTACCAACAGCAGCAACTTTTGCAGCACATGGAATAAAAGTTACTGGTGTGGATGTTAATCAACATGCCGTAGATATGATTAACCAAGGAAAAGTGCACATTGTTGAACCTGACTTAGATGCGTTAGTGCGTGATGTGGTTGCACAAGGTAAGTTATCTGCTCAAACTACTCCATTAGAAGCTGATGCATATATAGTTGCAGTTCCTACTCCTTTTAAAGATGACTATCAACCTGATTTAAAATATATTGAAGCAGCTTCTAAAGCCTTAGCTCCTTTTTTGAAAAAAGGTAATCTCGTTATTCTTGAGTCTACCTCACCTGTAGAAGCAACCGAACAAATGTCAGCTTGGTTGAGCGAAGCTCGCCCCGACTTAAGTTTTCCTCAACAAAAAGGTGAAGAGGCAGATATTTTGGTAGCGCACTGCCCAGAACGAGTATTACCAGGTAAGGTTTTGCAAGAACTGATTAGCAATGACCGTATTATCGGTGGTATGACGCCGCGCTGTTCAAAAGCAGCTTGTGAGCTATACAAAACCTTTGTGAAAGGTGAGTGTATAGAAACAAATGCGCGTACTGCAGAAATGTGTAAATTAACAGAAAACTCTTTCCGAGATGTTAATATTGCCTTTGCAAATGAGCTTTCTATTATTTGTGATAAGTTAGATATTAATGTTTGGGAGTTAATCTCTCTCGCAAATCGTCATCCTCGGGTAAATATTTTACAACCAGGCCCTGGTGTAGGTGGACACTGTATTGCTGTTGATCCATGGTTTATTGTGGCTAAAACACCAGAACAGGCGCGATTGATTCGTACCGCACGTGAAGTAAATGATGCAAAACCTGAATGGGTCATCGATCAAGTTAAAATTAAAATTGCCGAATTTTTACAAGCTAACCCAAATAAGACAATTCAAGATGTAACGATTGCTTGCTATGGCTTAGCTTTTAAACCTGATATTGATGATCTTCGTGAGAGCCCAGCATTAGAAATCACTAAGAAATTGGCAGAACAAGGTTTAAATATTCTTGCAGTAGAACCGAATATCAATGAACTCCCAAGCCAGCTTCCTTCAAGTATTAAACTGATTTCTGTTGAAGAGCATCAGCAAGCAGACATCCATTTAATTTTGGTCGATCATAAACAATTTAAAAATATGGACCTCTCTTTTTCTTATGTTGTAGATACGAAAGGTATTCTATAAATGTATAATTTATTTAAAATTTTTTTTAGACTGGGAGATTATTTTAGAGGTCTAAAACTTTTTTTGCTTATACATTTATGCGGAGGTGTTTGTAAAAGTATTCCTAAAGTTGGGAAAAACGTTATTTTCAAATATCCTCCCCATAAAGGAATTATTATCGGCAAAAGATGTGATATAGGAGCTTTTAGTCATTTTGACATACCACCATTAGGTCAATTAATAATAGGTGATCATGTGAAAATGACACAAGGAGTTGTGATTTCTGCAATTAATAAAGTTGAAATACAGAATAATACTCTAATTGCGGAGTGGGTATCTATTAGAGATGCACAACATTTATTTGATAAAAGTGAACCAATAAATAAACAAGGGATGAAGAGAGGTGAAATTTTAATAGAAGAGGATGTGTGGATAGGTCGTGGTTCTAGTATTTTTCTAAATACTATAATTCGTAAAGGTACAATTATTGGTGCTGAATCTATTGTAAAAAGTATAGAAATTCCATCAATGCAAATACATGCGGGTAATCCACTTAAATTTATAAAGAATAGATAGAGTGTATGAAGATTTTATCCAAACTTATAGCAGGAGGGATAATTGTACAGTTACTTGTAGCAGTATCTGTTATGATATCTTCGCGACTTTATAAGCCAGAAGTATTTGGCGAATTAGGTTGGTACTTAAGTTTTGCTTCAGTATTTTCAATTATTGCCGCCTTGCGCTTTGATTATATTGTATTGAGTGATAGAGTAGGCGAAGAGGAAAAAAAAGAGTTTTTCTCTAATGCTATAGTTGTTAGTATTTTAATTTTTTCTTTGTTATCTATAAGTACTATAATTGCTAATAGTATTTTTTCTTTTAAATATAGTATTGCCTACCTGTTACTATTTTGTCTCAGCTTAAGTTTTTTTAATTTATTAAGTCAGTACCTTATATTAATAAAAGACTATAAGAAATTTATTTTTTATAAAACCAATCAATTAGTTCTTCAAATTATACTAATTGTAATTTTTTATTATTTTTTTTCTGAGAAAGGATTATTATTAGCGAATATTTTTCCTCAATTAATTATCTCACTTTTATTTTTTTGGTTGATTAGAGAAAATTTATCATTTAATTACAATAATTTCAGAATTTTTGTTCGTAAAAATTGGGGGGAGGGCTTAAAAAATTCTTTTCTTACATTTATACAATACTCAACTCCAGTAATACCTGTACTATTTGGTGGATATATTTTTGATAAGAGCCAAATTGGTGCATATTTTCTATTTTCTCAAACGATGGCAGTTCCATTTTCACTGATTCGCAGAAATGTTTTAATACTCTTTAATGGTGAATATAGTGACCCAGGAAAAATTAAAAAACTATTTGAAGATATATTAACTATAAGAAATATATTTATTGCTACAGTTTTATTTATATCTTTACTAATATTTCTAGTGTTCTGTTCGAAATATTTGATAATAATGTTTTTTGGTGGAGAATGGGTGATATTTTCTTGGTTGCTATCCCTATTATTCGTCTACTACTTTATGGATGCCTTGTTACAACCTTTAACTACTTTATATCCATTATGGGGAGAAGTTAATAAAGCTTTAGGTTTTGAATTAACTAGGTTTATTTTGGTAGCTATAATTTTACCGTTATTTTCCTTTTTTGCAAAATTATCTTTTTTATATTTTATTATCTTATTTCTGATAATTATGTTGCTTATTTATGTTGTAAATTTTTATAGCATTTTAAAATATGTTAAGAGGTTAAAATGAATAGGTTGGCATTTATTTGGGGAATAATATCTCTAGTAATGATATGTCTCTTATGGTTGCTCTTAGGTTTAGAGAGCCTAGATTTATTTTTAAACTTTTCTCTTGTTTTTATTGCATTACTTACATTTTTTCAAATAAAGAAAAGTGGCATCTTGGCACCGAGTACAATAGTTTTTGTAACGGCACTTCCTTATTTTTTAACAGCAATATATAACTCTTTTATTTATAGAGACTATAGTTATTTTCTAGAAAAAACTAATGCAAGTTTAATCTTGTATTCTTTTATTTTTTTTGGCTCTTTTATTTTTTTTGATTCATATTTAAATAGAGTTAAAACTATTGAACTTGATTTTAGAAAAAAATTTAGTTCAAATGTTGTTTTTGTAATATATGCGTTAATTGTATTTATATATATTACTATGGTTTCAATGTCTTTTTCATTAGATATTGGGGCAGTTACGCGTGCCGATATTTATAAATCGAAGTCTACTTTTTTTGATGTTTATAAACTCTTTGTTTACTCTTTTTCTGTATTTTATATTTGGTTTATTATATGTATTGAACAAAAAAAAGGTAAATATTTGTTATTTTGGTTGTTACCTTTAATCTTATTTTCAGCTACAGATATTCTTATTTTAGGCGATAGAAAGTTAGCAATATTGTTGTTTATTATTTGTGCTTATACTGTTAATGTGAAAAGACGTATTAACCCTATCTATATTGGATATGGATTTATGTTTGCTTTAGTAATGTGGCTTTATGGGTATTTACGAAATACTAGTATTTCTCAGTGGGGATCTATTTTAAGTGAATTAGACTATAGTACAGCTTTTAGTCCTGATAAGTCCGAATTCGGAGCTTTTAGTATCATTTGGAATGACTATTTTTCTAAATATTCTTCAGTTCAAATGCATCCTACCTATTTAGAGACATTTGCACAGATTATTCCTACATTTATTTTTCCTAATCGGCCTATTTCACCTTCAGTTAACTTTGTAAAAGAGTTTTATCCTGATATCTATAATTCTGGTGGTGGTTTAGCTTTTAATGCAATTCTTGAGTCTATGATGAATTTTAATATATTAGGACCTATTGTTTTTGCATTTTTACTTGTCTTTTTTTCTAAATTTTATAACAAATCTTCTTTTGGAGTTTTGTTGGGCACTATATATATCTTCTGTTTTTCCTTTACTTTAAGGAATGATATGATTAGTAACTTTAGAACATTTTTTATTCTTGGTGTTGTAGTTTTAATATCTATTTTGGTTTTTTGTCGAGTTGGAAAATTAAAAGCAGGTGGGAATTAAGTGAATAAAATATATTTTATTGGTAAACTTCCTTTACCTATAGGTGGTGTTACTGTTTTTAATCAACGTAAATTAGAGCAATTAACTAATAATTCTCAAAATACTAATGTTGTCTTAATCGAACCAAATAAGAAAAACTTTTTTAAAATAGTTTTAGTCTTAAGATCGAAATCAATTAAGCATTTAAGTGCTTCTAATTTTTTATTAATTTCATTGGCTTCTTTTTTTGCAAAGTATCAAACAGTTATATTTTATGATCATAATTCTAGCCGACATTTTTCTTCTTTAGCGAATTGGAAGAAGAAAATTTATTTAAATTTTTTTCTTAAGTGTAAAAATATTATGTTAGTTAATAAGCATCTTAAAGAGAATTATAAAGTATTTGCTCAATTTCAGGATATTAATCCTAAGTTCGACACAGTCTCTGCTTTTTTACCTCCTGCTAAGGCTGAATTAAAAGATATTTTATATACATATGATCAAAAGTTATTGGATTTATATCAAACCGCATTAAAAAATCAGCAAAGAAAAATCATATTAACCAGCGCATTTCAGCCAAATTTAGATGCTAAGGGGGCTGATATTTATACATTGGATTCTTTAATAGATATTTTTGCAAAATTAGCGCCAAAATATAAACATGATTATTTTCTTATCGCTATTGCAAGCTATCCAGAAACTAGTTTTAGCCAAGAAATAAGAACAAAGGTACGTTCACTTAATGGTAAATATGACAATCTTCTCTTTTTAGAGAATGATAAGAAAATATGGCCTCTTTTAGAGATAACGAAATTGTTTATTCGTGCGACGACTACAGACGGTGATTCTGTAAGCTTGAGAGAGGCATTATATTTCGGTGCTCCTGTTTTAGCATCGGATGTAGTACCGAGACCAGATAATGTTATGTTGTTTAACTTAGAAAAAGATGATCTCAGTCAAAAAATTGATGAATATTTAGGAAGTTATTAATGAAACAAATTCTTCAAGATATGGCAAATGGTGGTACGACTGTAACAGAAGCTCCTGTACCCCAATGTTCCAAAGGTCATTTACTTATTTCCACAACGACTTCGCTTATTTCTGCTGGAACAGAACGTATGTTAGTGGGCTTTGGTAAAGCTTCTTTAATTGATAAAGCTCGCCAACAACCTGAAAAAGTGAAAATGGTGCTTGAAAAAGTACAAACTGATGGACTGTTAACTACCTATGATGCGGTTAAATCAAAATTAGCTCAACCTTTAGCACTTGGATACTGTAATGTCGGTGTTGTGCATGAAGTAGGTGCGGGAGTTGATGATTTTCAAGTAGGTGATCGTGTCGTTTCAAATGGTCCACATGCTGATATGGTAAAAGTACCTAAAAACCTTTGTGCAAAAATTCCAGATAATGTCAGTGATGAATCTGCTTCTTTTGCTGTCGTCGCAAGTATTGGCTTGCAAGGTATCCGTCTTGCTCAACCGACTTTGGGCGAAAGCTTTGTCGTGACTGGTGCGGGTCTGATTGGTCTACTCACCATTCAGATGCTAAGAGCAAATGGCTGTCGAGTTCTCGCCATTGACTTCGATCAAAGTAAATTAGATTTGGCAAAACAATTCGGTGCAGAGATCTGTAATCCTGGTAAAGGTGAAGATCCTGTGGCTGCTGGTCTGGCATTTAGTCGTGGTGTTGGTGTGGATGGGGTCATTATTACCGCTTCAACCAAGGTAAGTGACCCTGTGATTCAAGCAGCACGAATGAGTCGAAAACGTGGTCGTATTATTCTAGTCGGTGTAACAGGCCTAGAGTTAAACCGCGCAGATTTTTATGAAAAAGAACTCAGTTTCCAAGTTTCTTGTTCATATGGTCCAGGTCGTTATGATACTGAATATGAAGACAAGGGTAATGACTATCCACTTGGCTTTGTTCGCTGGACTGAACAACGTAACTTTGTTGCCGTTTTGGATATGATGGCTGCGGGTACATTAAACGTAGAGCCGCTGATTACACAACGATTTGAATTTGAAGATGCACCTAAAGCGTATGATGCATTGACGGAAGACAAATCTGGTTTGGGTTTATTACTTAAATATAATTCTCCAGTCGAAACTCGTTTAGAAAAACGAGTAGTTTTACGCCCAATTTCTATTGAGCCAAAAAATGCTGTTGTAGGTTTTATTGGTGCGGGCAACTATGCTTCTCGTATCTTGATTCCTGCTTTCAAAAAAGCATCTTCTCAATTACATACCATCGTAACCTCTGGTGGTATCAATGGGGTTATTCATGGCGAAAAAACAGGATTTGCCGAAGCTTCGACAGATCTGGATGGTTTATTAAATAATAAAGATATCAATACCGTCGCGATCGCGACCCGCCATAATAGCCATGCATACTTTGTAGAAAGAGTTTTATCGGCAGGTAAGAATGTTTTTGTTGAAAAGCCATTGGCTCTGACTGTCGAAGAAATTGAAAAAATTGAAGCGGTCTACAATCAAAATATCCAGAATAATCAATATGCACGAGTCATGGTGGGCTTCAACCGTCGTTTCTCACCACAAGTGCAAAAAATGAAAACTTTGCTGGATACAGTGAAAGAGCCGAAAAGCTTTATCATGACCATGAATGCAGGTGCGATACCGGCGGATCATTGGACACAAGACAATGCTGTGGGTGGAGGACGAATTATTGGGGAAGCATGTCACTTTATCGACTTGATGCGCTTCCTAGCAGGTTCAAAAATTGTTTCTATTCAGGCTCGACGTATGGGCGAAACTGATGCAGTACAGGTTCTAGAAGATAAGGCTTCAATTACGCTCGGTTTTGAAGATGGGTCATTTGGCACGATTTTCTACTTGGCAAATGGCGCTTCAAGCTTCCCTAAAGAGCGTGTAGAAGTCTTTACAGCAGGTCGAGTATTACAACTAGATAATTTCAGAAAGCTAAAAGCATTTGGCTGGCCTGGATTTAACAAGATGAATCTGTGGCGTCAAGATAAAGGTCAAGATGCTTGTGCTGCAGTCTTTGTAGACAGTATTCGAGATGGAAAAGAAGCACCAATTCCTGCCGATGAAATTTTTGAAGTTGCTAGAGTGACCATTCAGGTTGCCGAAATTTTAAGAGCACAAACATGAGTTTAGTCATGAAAGGTCAAACAGCGCTTGCATTAGGGCTGTTTAATTTGTTCAGAGTGTTTAAATATCGTGTGGGCGTAAAAACAGGTTTAAACCCTGTACAAAAGCTGTCTGCACAATTGCCAGCGGGTTGCTTCTTTAGTCAGAGTGCACCCAATGGCACAATGAATGTGTCAGTAAACTCAACGTTAACAGCCTTCGGATACCTCAAGTATCCAGTGGCTGGACAGCTGCCGAATTGGTTCTATAGCCCTTTAACCCAACATACCTTTCAAAATACACAGAAGGCGTGGTATCAAATTCCAGATTTTGATGGAAATGTTGGTGATATTAAAGGCATCTGGGAGGCTTCTCGTTTTGACTGGTTAATCGACCTTGTGCTACACGAGCGTCAAGTGAGAGATGGGCAAGCATTGCTTCAGCTTGATTTATGGTTGAATGATTGGTGTGAGAAGAACCCTGCTTATTTTGGGCCGAATTGGAAATGTGGGCAGGAAGCATCCATCCGTGTCATGCATATCATTACTGCACTCATCGGTTTAGAGCAAGAGCAGCATCCGCATGACAATGTCTGTGCATTTATCGAGGCGCATTTAAAGCGTATTGAACCTACAATTGATTATGCCATTGCTCAGGATAATAATCATGGTACCTCTGAGGCTGCCGCATTATATATTGGTGGAGCTGTTTTAAATCTTTGGAAACCTAAGCCTCTATATCAGCAATGGCAGGCATTGGGTGAGAAATGGTTGCTGAACCGTGCAAGCAAGCTCATTATGCAAGACGGTGGTTTTAGTCAATATTCGATTAATTACCATCGAGTGATGCTGGATTCTTATTGCTTAGCTGAAATCGTCCGCCGAAAATTCGAATTGAAGCCTTTTTCAGGACAACTATATCGTCAATTGCAGAAAGCGACAGACTGGTTATATGTATTAACCCAAGCTGATGGGGATGTCCCTAATTTAGGTGCCAATGATGGTGCGCGACTGATCCCTGTAAGCCAAACGGATTATCGTGATTTTAGACCAACAGTTCAGTTGGCAAGTACCTTATTTCATCAACATAGTTATTATCAAGATTTAGGAACTTATGATCAAAGTTTAAATTTTTTTCATATACATAAATTGGAAAAAGAAAACTTTAAATTACCTTCAAGAAATCAAATTTTTAATCAAAGTGGTTTAATTACCTCTGAAAAAGATAATTTCTTTATTGCTTTTAAGTTGCCGAAATTTAAATTCCGTCCAAGTCAGTGTGATGGACTGCATTTAGATGTTTGGTTTAAAGGTCAGAATATACTAAGAGATGGTGGTACCTATAGTTATAATTCCTCACCAGAAGACTTAGAATATTTCTCTGGCGTTGCTAGCCACAATACAGTTGAGTTTGATAAACACCAACAAATGCCACGCTTAAGCCGCTTCTTGTTTGGTGCTTGGCTGACTCCAAAAAATTTAACTTATAAACCATATGAGTTTGGCTGTGGCTACCAAGACTATTGGCAGTGTGAACACCACCGTAAAGTTTTATTAACAGATAATCAAATAGAAGTAGTAGATAATATTTCTGGTTTTCAGCAACAAGCTATTTTACGTTGGCGTTTACAACCGGATCACTGGGTATTAAACAATAATATTTTAACCAATGGAAAAGTTGAGATAATTTTAGAAGCTGAGCATTCTATTTCTATTCATCTCACAGAGGGTGAAGAGTCGAGATATTATTATCAAAAGACTAAATTGCCTGTTCTGGAAATTACAGCGATACAACCGACTACGATTTTTACCGTAATTAAAGATATAACATGAAGATTCTATATTTCCATCAACATTTTTCTACACCAAAAGGGTCAGCTGGGATTCGTTCTTATGCCATGGCTCAATCATTGATACGTAATGGACATCAAGTCACTATGGTTTGCGGTTCTTTTGGTGCTGGTCAGACTGGTTTAACCCAACCTTTTAATAAAGGGGTACGCCGAGGAGTAGTGGATGGTATTGATATTATTGAATTTGAATTGCCTTATTCAAATAGCTTATCATTTTTAAAACGAATTCTAATTTTTTTAAGTTTTGCATTTAAATCAATTAAAGTCGCTCTGACTGAGCAATACGATATTGTTTTTGCAACAACAACCCCTTTAACAGCAGGTATTCCAGGTATTTTTGCTAAATGGTTACGTCGGAAACCTTTTGTTTTTGAGGTGCGTGACTTATGGCCTGAGCTTCCGAAAGCTATGGGCGTAATAAAAAACCCTATTGTTTTATGGATGATGTCAGTACTTGAGTGGACTTCTTATCATTCAGCTGATCGTTTAGTTGGCTTGTCTCCAGGTATTGTAGACGGGATTATTAAACGAGGGATTGCACCTGAAAAAGTTGCCTCTATTCCAAATGGTTGTGATCTAGATATTTTTGCTTCTGAACGCCAACCATGGCGCCCAGCAGGTGTGAAAGAAACTGACTTGATGGCAATTTTTACAGGGACACATGGCTTGGCAAATGGCTTGAATGCTGTGTTAGATGCAGCTGTAGAGTTGAAAGCCCGCCAAAGAACAGATATTAAACTTGTTCTTGTCGGTGATGGCATGCAGAAAAAAGCATTAATTGAACGAGCAGAAAAGCTTCAATTGGATAATGTAGTTTTTCATGATCCTGTTAACAAAGCAAAGTTAGCGGGTCTTATGTCAAGTGCAGATATCGGTTTGCAAATTTTAGCGAATGTCCCTGCTTTTTATTATGGTACATCTCCTAATAAATTCTTTGACTATATTTCTGCAGGTTTACCAGTTCTAAATAACTATCCAGGTTGGTTAGCTGAGTTAATTACAAAGGAACAATGCGGATTTGCTGTTCCTCCTGAAAATCCAAAAGCCTTTGCTGATGCATTGGAACAAGCTGCCGATCAACGTGAGCAGCTCAATCAGATGGGTAAAAATGGCCAGCAAGTGGCTAAAGAACAGTTTAACCGCTCCATTCTTTCTCAAAAGTTCTCTGACTGGGTAACAGGAGCATAATATGCTAAAGCGTTTATTGGATATTGTTATTGCTTCTATTGCCCTTACTTTACTCTCACCACTATATTTCTATGTTGCATATAAGGTGAAAAAAAATTTAGGCTCACCTGTATTGTTTCGCCAAGTTCGCCCTGGCTTACATGGGAAGCCTTTTGAAATGATTAAGTTTCGAACTATGAAAGATGCAACAGACGCACAGGGTAATCCTTTACCAGATAGTGAGCGCCTAACGCCATTTGGTAAAATGCTTCGTTCTACTAGTCTGGATGAAATGCCTGAGCTGTGGAATGTAATTAAAGGTGATATGAGTATTGTAGGTCCAAGGCCCTTATTGATGGAGTACTTGCCACTTTATAATAAAGAACAAGCAAAGCGTCATGATGTACGTCCAGGAATGACTGGCCACGCGCAAGTGAATGGACGTAATGCTATTGGCTGGGAAGAAAAATTTAAACTTGATACGTGGTACGTTGAAAATAGATCGCTTTGGTTAGACTTTAAAATAATGCTGCAAACCGTTAAAAAAGTAATTGCTAAAGATGATATTAATGAAGCGGGTGAGGCGACGATGACGAAGTTTACAGGTTCAAAGTCGGAAGCAGATAAATGAATAATCAGGTCTATGCTATTTATGGTGCTTCGGGCTGTGGCCGTAGTTTGATGCCAGTTGCAAGACAACAGCTTCAACGTCAGGGTATTTCAGCTGAAATTTATTTTATTGATGATAGTTTACAAGAAGAAAAATTAGTAAATGGCCATAGAGCTTTAAACTATCAATCTTTTAAATCAATAGATTGCTCTTATAAATACGTATTAATTGCGATTGCGAATAGTCAGATTCGTGAAAAAATCGCAAATCAATTGGTTGTTGATGGTATTAAACTTTGGTCCATACAAGCTGATAACACAGTAATTATGGATAACGTAGAAATTAGTGAAGGCGCAGCTCTAAGTCCTTTTGTTTCAATTACATCAAACATAAAAATTGGTAAATGTTTTCATGCTAATTTATACAGCTATGTTGAGCATGATTGTGTGATTGGTGACTATGTGACTTTTGCCCCTGGCGTTAAATGCAATGGTAATATTCACATTGAAGATCATGCATATATTGGTGCTGGAGCAGTTATTAAACAAGGCACACCTGATAACCCTTTAATAATTGGTGAAGGTGCTATTGTTGGAATGGGCGCTGTAGTGACTAAAAGCGTGCCAGCTGGTGTAACTGTTGTAGGTAATCCTGCAAGAATTTTAGAAAGAAAGTAAGTAAGAAATATTTTATTAGGAAGTTAAAATGTTAAACACTGCATTTGAACCATGGCCAAGTTTTACAACAGAAGAAGCTGACGCAGTCAAAAATGTATTACTATCAAATAAAGTAAATTATTGGACCGGTCAAGAGTGTAGAATTTTTGAAAAAGAATTCGCTGAGTTTTCTGATACAAAATATGCGGTTGCTTTAGCAAATGGTACCGTGGCTCTAGATGTCGCATTAAAAGCTTTAGATATTGGCGCGGGTGATGATGTTATTGTGACCTCTCGTACTTTTTTAGCTTCAGCAAGTTCGATTGTAACAGCTGGCGCTAATCCTGTTTTTGCAGATGTAGAATTAGATTCTCAAAATATTTCACGTCGTACGATTGAGGCTGTACTTACACCAAATACTAAAGCCATTATTTGTGTACATTTAGCTGGTTGGATGTGTGATATGGATCCGATTATGCAACTTGCTACCGAGCGTGGTATATATGTTATTGAAGACTGCGCCCAAGCTCATGGAGCAAAATATAAAGGTAAAGCAGCGGGCTCTATTGGTCATATTGCGGCATGGTCATTTTGCCAAGACAAAATTATGACAACTGGTGGTGAGGGCGGTATGGTCACCACGAATGATGAAACGCTTTGGAAAAAAATGTGGTCTTATAAAGATCATGGTAAAAGTTACGACAGTATTTATAATAAACAGCACCCACCAGGTTTCCGTTGGTTACATGACTCATTCGGAACTAACTGGCGTATGATGGAAATGCAAGCAGTGATTGGGCGAATTCAGTTAACCCGTATGGCTGAATGGACTAAAAAACGTACTGAAAATGCAGAAAAGATTTTAGAAGCCTTTGACGGCTCTCCTTTCTTTAGTGTTCATACTCCCTCGGTAGATTATGTTCATGCATATTATAAATGCTATGTCCAAGTGAATTTAGAAGCCTTGCCAGATGGTTGGTCACGAGATCGCATTATGCAAGAAATTAACTCTCAGGAAGTGCCTTGTTTTAGTGGGTCTTGTTCTGAAGTTTATTTAGAACACGCATTTGATGGTACACCATGGCGTCCAGAAAAGCGTCTAGAAAATGCACAGAAATTAGGTGAAACCAGTTTAATGTTCTTGGTTCATCCGACTTTGAGTCAAGAAAGTATAGAAAAAACGATTCGTGCAATTAATACTGTTAATAGAGCTTTACAATCATAAGGAATGTGAAGCTATTCACATAGCTTTCTTTTAAATTATGATCTGACTTAAAGTTATGTAACCGCTGCGTAAATTTTATTTCTACTTATATAAGAAATGAGTATAAATATCGCACGGTTACTAGAACGATTAGAAGAGTATTGTGAAAAAGATTATTTATCAGTTTGCGTCAGCTCCTCGGCTTACAAAACAATGTTTTTTGGTTCTTATCGACCTATTCGCTTTTCCTGTTATTTTGTGGCTATGTTATGCCATTCGATTATTTGATTTAGGTGCTGAGGTTATTCCAGGCATCAACTATGGTGTGGCATTTGTTACAATTTTAGCCATCCTAAGCTTAATGCTAGCTGGAGTTTATCGGTTTATTGTCCGTACTTTTAATGAAGCCTTTATTGCTAAATTAGCGATTGCTGTTACGTTGATGGTCATCGTTTTATATGGCATGAATGCTTTTTCACCTGCATTTGTTCCGACTTCAATTCCATTAATGTTCGGCTTCTTAATGTTTGGCTGGGTGTGGTGTAGTCGTGCATTTATTCGTTTTATCGTAAAAGCTACGTTACAAACTGGTGAAGAGCGTAAACGAATTGCAATTTACGGTGCTGGTGATGCAGGTCAACAAATTGCAGCTGTGCTTTATCGTTCTGGTAATCATTTACCCGTTTTTTTCATTGACGATAATACATCCTTACAAGACCATATGGTTGGCGGTTTAAAAGTACTATCTTTAGAAAAAGCTTTACAACGTTTTGAAAAGTATAAAACTGATGAAATTTTGCTAGCGTTACCTTCAGTAGGCCGTGTGCGTAAAAGTGAAATTATTCAACAGCTAGAACCTGCACATCTTAAAATTACTGAGCTACCTGGCCTTACACAACTTGTTGATGGTGAGCTCAAAGTTGCAGATATTCGTGAAGTAGACATTATTGACTTACTGGGACGTGATCCTGTACCACCTGTAGATCATTTACTTGCAAAAAATATCCATAATAAGATTGTGATGGTCACTGGTGCGGGTGGTTCTATTGGTTCTGAGTTATGCCGTCAAATAGTTAAAAATCAGCCTAAAATGTTGATTATTTATGAAATTACAGAGTTTGCGCTTTATAGTATAGATAAAGAGTTACGTCTAACGGCTCAATGTGAAATTGTTCCTATTTTAGGTACAGTGCAAGATCAACAGAAATTAGAACGTATTATCGAACAATATGGTGTTCAGACCGTTTACCATGCTGCTGCTTATAAACATGTACCTTTAGTTGAGTGTAATCCAATTGCAGGATTAAAGAACAATGCGATTGGTACTGCAAATAGTCTAAATGCAGCTGTGAAAAAAGGTGTGGAAACGTTCGTTCTCATCTCGACCGATAAAGCCGTACGTCCTACCAATGTAATGGGCGCATCGAAACGTATGGCAGAGCTCTATTGTCAAGCAATGGCTGAAACCCAAAAGCAAACTCAAATTAGCATCGTACGTTTTGGTAATGTATTAGGGTCTTCTGGCTCAGTAGTGCCATTATTTAAACAGCAAATTGCCAAAGGTGGTCCAATTACTGTGACTCATCCAGAAGTAACACGCTACTTCATGACTATTCCTGAAGCATCTCAGTTGGTTATTCAAGCTGGTGCATTAGGTAGAGGCGGTGATGTGTTTTTACTTGATATGGGTGAACCTGTCCGTATTCAGGATTTAGCTCGACAAATGATTTCTTTAAGTGGCTTAACCGTGCGTGAACAAGGTTCAATGCAAGGGGATATCGAAATTCAATATAGTGGATTACGCCCAGGTGAGAAACTTTATGAAGAATTGTTAATTGATCAAGAGAATACTGAATATACCGAGCATAGTAGAATCCTTCGTTCCTTTGAAAAATACTATCCTCTTAGAGAAATTCAAGAAGTTTTTGATCGAGTGAATAATATGACTGCTGTCCAGCAAGATATTGATTGGGCGTTATGTCAACTTGAACACTATGTTGATGGTTATAAACGTAGTAAAGATATTATGGTTAATTAGAGAGTGAATGTGTGATTAAAAAGGCAATTTTACCAGTAGCTGGATTAGGTACACGTTTTTTACCGGCAAGTAAGTCAATTCCTAAAGAAATGGTCACAGTAGTTGATCGTCCTGCGATTGAATATGTAG
>MTET01004051.1_pt1 | contig 21637 bp, 22 predicted proteins | sample 1042671 | NCBI WGS metagenome assembly MTET01 (sample SAMN06185814, study PRJNA358809) | soil metagenome | isolation source: garden soil control | place: India | collected 2015-05-23
GCATCAACTTTGCCATCTTTATACATCGAGGCATTAAGTTGATCCAACTTTGATGTTTTTTGTTGCATATCCTGTTCAAGCTGACGAACTTCAGCACGGATATACAAATTGCCTTGATCATCAGTTTGAGTCAAATGGACGCCCTGCGCTGAATATGTCATATTCTTCGCAGAACCAATGTCTAGTTTTTTTGCCTTGCCACTATAGTAGTAGTAACCACCACTTATAGCAGCAACCACTACAGCAACAATTGATAAAACTCTGGTATCCATGAGCAGGAATAGCCTACCTTTTTAAGTAATCTTATTATTAATGCGGTACTGCAAGATATTTTTCAAGAAGTTCTTGGTAAATGCCTTTTGCGATCAGCAACATATCACAGACTTCACGTACAGCACCACGCCCACCCATCGATTGCGTAACCAAATGCGCACGGCGACGTACTTCTTCATGACCATTTGGCACAGTAACACTCATACCTGCGATTGCAAAAGCAGATAAATCAGGCCAATCATCGCCCATATACAAGCAATCAGATGGCAAAATATTAAACTGCGCACAAGCTTCACGAAGTGCTGAGCCTTTGTCTTCACGGCCTTGAAAAACGAGGTCTACGCCTAAATCAGACATACGTTTTTCAACAATATTACTTTTTCGACCTGTAATAATGATGATTTTCATGCCTGCTTGCTGTGCAAGCTTCATTCCTAAACCATCACGAATATCGAATGATTTAATTTCATCGCCACTATTGGTTAAGGTTACGAAGCCATCACTCAAAATACCATCAACATCCAGAACCAATGCCTGTAAATGACGTGCTTGTTCTAACAATGCATAAGATGCCATTGATTAATTTACCCCTGCCTGAATAAGGTCATGCATACTAATTACACCAATCACTTTGTTTTGGTCATCTACCACCACAAACTGACTAATTTTTTTCAGGTTCAGCTGTTGTAGAGCTTCTACCGCACGTGCTTCTTGAGAAATCGTTGATGGTTTTTTTGTCATCACTTCTGAAACAGGCAAATTCACATCGAAACCTTGCTGTTTATCAATTAAACGGCGCAAGTCACCATCGGTGAAAATACCAAGCAAATGTTCTTGTTCATCTACAATTGTCGTCAAGCCTAAACGTTTATTAGAAATTTCATAAAGCACTTGATTCATTGGTGTATCTGGTGAAACTTTTGGCAATTCATCGCCTGTATGCATCAGATGTTTTACATGTAAAAGTAAGCGTTTACCCAACGCACCTGCTGGATGCGAACGAGCAAAATCATCTGCGGTAAAACCACGCGCTTCCAGTAAAGCGACAGCCAGCGCATCACCCAATACTAAAGTTGCTGTAGTACTCGACGTAGGTGCTAAACCTAATGGGCATGCTTCGTCAGACTCACCTAAAGTTAAAGCAATGTCTGCGTTTTGCGGCATTGGGCCTTTATCATCACGGCTAATGGTAATAAGAGGAACGCCAAGATGTTTGATTAAAGGCATCAACATCATGATTTCATCGCTTTTTCCAGAGTTGGAAATCGCAATTAAAACATCACCACGAACCAGCATTCCCAAATCGCCATGTCCAGCTTCGCCCGGATGCATAAAGAAAGATGGTGTACCAGTTGAGGCGAAAGTTGCAGCCATTTTACGGCCAATATGCCCTGACTTACCCATGCCAGTAATCACAACACGACCTTTACACTGTAACAATATTTCACAAGCTCGGTTAAAACTGTCACCAATTTGTGTTGCTAACACGTCTAAGGCTTGTTGCTCAATACGCAATGTTGCTAATGCGCTGCTTTGGAAATCTGTAGGATTGGGCATACGAGTTTGACTCAAAATAATTGATCTGATCTCTTGTGAAGATCGGTGATTTTAATCAAAAGATTTGGGGGCATTCTAACATAACTCAATCATCTACACGTTTTTAAATGTATAAGATTTCACAAGCTTATAAAATTCTTGCATAAACCTTTGTGAAAAATGATGCATCAGTTATGATGTAACACTGTTTTTGTTGAGTGTTTGAAAACCCTTATGCAACCGTTTGTTTTATATAACTCTGAGCAACGAAAAAAAGTTGAATTTGTACCTCGCAAAGAAGGTCACATCGATATGTACGTCTGCGGTATGACCGTTTACGACTACTGTCATATCGGGCATGCTCGAGTTATGGTTGCATTTGACTACATTATTCGTTTCTTACGTAGTCAAGGCTGGAATGTGCGCTACATTCGCAACATTACCGACATTGACGACAAAATCATCAAACGTGCGAATGAGAATGGTGAAACAATCCAACAACTCACCACTCGTTTCATCGATGCAATGAATGAAGATGCAGCGAACCTAGGCTGTTTAGCACCTGATGAAGCACCTAAAGCAACTGAATATATCGACCAGATGCAAAATATGATTGGCAATCTGGTGAATAAAGGCGCTGCTTACCCTGCTTCAAACGGCGATGTTTATTTTGAAGTGACCAAATTCGAAAAATATGGTCGCCTCTCTGGTCGTAAGCTTGATGATATGCAAGCTGGCGCAAGTGAGCGTGTTGATGTAGAGGTGGAAAAGAAACATCCGTTTGACTTTGTACTTTGGAAACATGCAAAAGAAAATGAACCGTCTTGGGCATCTCCTTGGGGTAATGGCCGTCCGGGTTGGCACATTGAATGTTCTGCAATGTCGACTTGCTGCCTAGGCAATCACTTTGACATTCATGGTGGTGGTTCAGATTTAATGTTCCCGCACCATGAAAATGAAATTGCGCAAAGTGAAGCTTCGACTGGTGAGCAATATGTAAACTACTGGATGCATGTTGGCTTCATTAACGTTGACGGTGAAAAGATGTCTAAGTCTTTAGGCAACTTCTTTACGATTCGTGACGTGATGGAGAAGTTCCACCCTGAAGTGATTCGCTACTTTATTGTGTCTTCACATTATCGTAGTCCTGTGAACTTCTCTGATGTGGCATTGAAAGAAGCAAAAACTTCTTTAACTCGCTTCTATCATTCATTTAAAGCTTATCAACAAGTGTATGGTCAAACGACAACTGAATCGCTTGATCAAAGCTTTATTGAACGTTTTAACAACACAATGTGTGATGATTTCAATACTGCTGAAGCAATGGCTGTATTGTTTGAACTGAACAAAGAGTTAAACCGTGCCGTAAAAGAAGAGCAAGCTGACCAAGCAACTGTGCTTTATTCGACATTACGTCACCTCACTAACATTTTAGGTTTGGTACAACACAATGTAGATGATTTCTTAAAATCAGATATTGGACAAGAAGCGCTTGCTTTGTCTGATGTGGAAATTGAAGATTTCATTCAACAACGTGTAGATGCGAAAAAAGCAAAAGACTTTGCTAAAGCAGATGGTATTCGCCAGTCTCTACTCGACCAAGGTGTGGTACTTGAAGACACTCGCCAAGGTACAGTTTGGCGCCGTGCTGATTAAACGTTCAATTAGATCACAAGAGTGTTGACACTTTAATGAAACACTCTATAATGTGCTCACATTGCGGGAATAGCTCAGTTGGTAGAGCATAACCTTGCCAAGGTTGGGGTCGCGAGTTCGAGTCTCGTTTCCCGCTCCAAAATTTAAAAACCACTTAATTCTAAAGAATTAGGTGGTTTTTTTTGTCTGGTAGTTATTCGCTTTGATTAATTAGACTATTCAACTAACCTATACTTTAAGTATTGAAAAAACCCATCAAAAGGCAGGTTTAGAATTAAATATTTAAAACACCGTAATTTTTAAGACCGATTTTTAAAGATCTAAACTTTTAAGCTCATTAAGGCGTTCTTTAGTTTTATCAGCTTCACAACTTAAAATAATTAAATGTGAACCTGCTCCCAGTGCTTGAGAGCCATAATACCCCATCAAACCAGAACATTGCTTTGTACGATAATCAAGCCAAGCCTTTTGGGAATTTTCCAAACTGGCTTTCCCTTCACTATCCAAGTTTGAAGCTAATTTATTGTATATCTTATTCATTTTAGCTTTATCAGTTTTTAACTGTTTTTCAAAGCATTCAATATCAGAATAAACATTGCCAATTTTACATTCTGCATGAGCAACCCCACAAAATAACACTAACAATGTAAGCATTAATTTCTTCATTTATATAATACCTTTCACATTTCTAACTATTTGAATCATTAGGTTTTAATTATGACATGAAACAACTTTTATTCTTACCAGAGGTTTTAGTTATTTAGCTGCATCATTTCAGTTACTGCAGCATGATTAATTGATCGCTATAGCCTGTCTCGTAAATTGATTATTGATGAGCTTCGCCCATTCAATAAAGGGACTGATGAGAAATATCTTTACGATCCAAATGAAGTTATCCCTATCCTTGAAAACTTAAATATTCAAAGGCAGCAACGGCAGTCGAGAAGAAAGAATTAAAAGGGCGCTTAAAGCACCTTTATCTCTTAGCCGATAACTTCCCTATCAAACTGAAAACAATCTCAACATAAAGTTTACTAACCAAGTCATTTTCGAGATCTCTAAAATTTTTTAATTTATTAATTGTTTCTTCATAGTTATTTGTAAGTGGGATTTTTTGAATTTCATTACATACATTCTGATAAGAATTATATAGCTCATCTTCATAATCAGTAATCGTTTTATACATTTCATCAAAATTATTAAAGTCACTTTTAATTTCCTTAATTTCTAATAGAGAAATTTGAATTTCTTTAAATACTCTTGAGAAAGTAGTATATGACAAAGTAATTTTTTCGATTATTTCAAACGTCAATACTTGTGTAGGCTGATTTAATTTAAGCTTGTGCAGCATTTCATGCAAGCTATATAAATCTTCAATATATTTGTCATTTAATTTTCTATAATCTTGTTTAATAGTTTTTATAAGTTCAGTGAATACTTGATGTTCTTGTTCATCTCTCCAATCATTAAAAAGTATAAAAGCAATAACAGCTGCGAAAAGAGTAGCAGCTGCAGAGAGATAGTCCCCTTCAAGATGAAAGACATGCTTTCCTATAAGTGAAAAAATGATACAAATAAGTAAAAGAGCAATTCCAATCCCGATTAGTTCGAATTCATTAAACTTTTTCATAAGTTAATGTTAGTAAATCATTTAAGCAGATCTTAACCTAAGACACTGAAAATTTAAAACTTATTACTTTTTATTTTCTGTTATCTCTTTAAAAATTTTTGAGATTATAAAAGTAAGTTTAATAAATACTTTAACTCCTTAGTCTTATAAACATTTACAACAATAAAATATTAAATTATATATTTAATAAATCTTTATAAATTTTAACCAAATAAATTTAATTTTTGTCATGAGCCCGACATGACACTTACTATGGATCGGGGGGAGAAATAATGAATAACCTATTGAGCACAATAAACTATTGTCCAGCAATAAGAACTAGTAGATTTGAACTAGCGGCACTTACCGAACTTGATAAGGAAGTTAAACAGAAAGTCGCCCCATTATTAATATTGAGAAGTAATTCAGAATCACTTAAAGATATTGAACGCTTCTTGAGCGACTGGGATGGTGGACCATTATTTGTTGATAATTCCAGATATACACTTGATCAAGTCTCAGGTATTGCTCCTCTATTAGACAATTCAGAGAACCATTATGAATACAAATATAATTTTTTCGAAAATTTATCTCAGCTAAACTCGAATATAAAGCCAATAGTAGGTTTTAATGCATTAGACGATGCTAGGTCTGTAACACAGTTTGCATTAAAAGTATTAGATAAATTTGATTATTTAGGAATCAGATTAGAAATAGATCATATTGATAGCACAACTTTAGATAAAAAGCTTGGTATTTTCTCATCTATCATGAATGCAATTCCTGATGAGAAAATAAATAAAATCCTTCTTATTATTGATATATGCTCAATCGAAGTCATACCTTCTTTAAGTGCAGAAAGTGCAGTGATGAAATGTTTGAACAGAGCTATATCATATGAAATTAAGAATATCTTAACTTTAAGTACCTCTTGGCCTAATAATCGCCCCAATAAAAATGAAGAATTAGAGATTAGAAATTTAGATCCAATTTGGCAAGCTTATTTCGCACAATTAGTAAATAAGTCAAATCCAGCTATTAGATGTATATATGGTGATTACGCCTCTACGAATCCATTAAGAGATATTTCAGATGATTACGATCCTGCAAAAATGAGTCTACCTATACCTTTTGCAGGTTATGCCTTTGACTTAGGCTGGATTCAATATCGTTACGGTAAGAGTGGAGAATGGGAGCAATTAATTGAAGTAGCAAAGCGAATTGTTGAAACTGTACACTTTAAGGAACATGGTGAGAATTTTTGTTGGGGAAATCGAAGAATTCACGCAATTAGTCGATGTACTGAAGAACCCAAAACAAATTCTGTATGGAATAAAATTCGGATTAATCAACATATTACTCTTTTGAATAAGCTGTTAACCGAAGACCTTTACAACAAATTACTTACTCCAAAAGATGAAGATGAATAAAATTTCAATCAATTAAAGAATAAGCTCTATCTCTAGTTTTAAGACATTTTAAAACAAAATCGTTAATTACATTCATATCAATATTTGATGCTATTCGTTCTCTTATAACTTTCTTATTATCAGATGAGCGAATAGCCAAGTTATTTAAATATGCCAATTCTTTAAGTTCATCCTTCCATAAAAAACTTGTTAAATCAAAAGCATTAATATTTTTATTTGGACTAGCATTTTTATAAATTGCAATTGTACCATGGTCATCAACCATTAAAATTCCAATATGATTTTCAGTAGTTTCAATTGCTTTTTTTAGATGAGAGCTATGACAACATAACCAAACTTCATTGAAAACATTGCTATAAGCTAACATTTGCTTATCCCAACGTTTTAAAGAATCTGCCTTAGATTTAATTTCAAATCCGACTAGACGACCATTGGCCAAAACCAAGTCAGCTCGGAAAGTTGTTTCAACTGATGATTCAGGAGTTCTATTGTAAAAACCTAACTCATTAATAAGCATATCATTATGTTTTAATTCAGCTTTATCTTTAAGCCAATTGGTTAAATTAATTCTAATTTCGTCAGGCCCAAGTGCATTTTCAGTGTAAAACATAAAGTATCCTCCGTTACTTTCGCCTCCATGCAAAAAGTGGAAAAGATTCTAACAAACCAGTATGATTTTTCAATCGTCCAATAGTACTTAAAAAATTATTGTTCTCTTTATTAGTAATCTAATATGCATCTGCTGCTATGACAACAGATTATTTATATTAGAATTAATTGTAGATAATCTCATACATTTTTTAGAATCATATTCTGTTAGTAATTTTGAAAAATAATGAGAAAAATATTCAAAGTAACTCAGGATTTTTGTAAAAAAATATTCGACACCACTTCGGCACCATTAAAATTTAACCTGTTGTTATTTAATATTTATTTAACCTTGCCAAGGTTGGGGTCGCGAGTTCGAGTCTCGTTTCCCGCTCCAAAATTTAAAAACCACTTAATTCTAAAGAATTAGGTGGTTTTTTATTGCCTATTAGTTAGCTAAAAAAGTCAGATTCCTTCCACCTCTTCTTATAATTATCTTTAATCAAATTTAACGGGCTGCATTCTTTCAACAAAGGACAAGATGGTAAGCATCTTTACGATCCTAAATATAGCTAAAAGTATCCTTGAAAAATCTAATATTCAAAGATAGCAAGGGTGGTCGAGACGGAAGAATTAAGACGGAGGTACACTTCCCTAACAAATTAATTTTTTGGAGATGATTCCTCTCACTTAATATCAAAGTGTATTTAACTCACATATAGGTGTGAACTTGGATATTTATAAAAAATTGATTTGTTCCGCTATTAATATACTTTTGGTCGCTTGTCAGCCACAAGTAACGAGAGTCGAAAATAGCCACGTGAAAATACCTAGTTATCAATCAAATGGCGTTTTTGCCTCTGCAAGATTAAGAGGCCTGTTACAGCTAAAAAATGAATGTCTATATGTGAATGACATTTTAATAGTTTTCCCTGACCGTTCTGCAGAATGGGATACTAAAAATCAAACTTTAACTTATAAAGGTAAAAAAATTGCCTTAGGTGAAGAATTAGATATAGCTGGTGGTTTTGGTCGGTTTGAACAAGATAGCCAGAGAATTCAAAACTTAAGTACTTTATGTGATCATAAAAGTATTTGGTTTGCTGGATAAAGCTGAAAAATTAAGCTTTGTAACTATAAAAGGGCACTTAGCCCTTTTATAGTTACAAAGTAAAATTTGAGGTTATAATAATCAAAAAATTAAGAAACTATTATTAAAATTAATTATAAATAGTGATAATTCCAGCATGAATCATATCTGTACAAACTTTATTAATATAATCAATCTGCATACCATTTTCATATCCCTCTCTAGAAAAAGTAGAATAGTGAACTGGCTTTCCTAATAACAACTCATTAAAAGAAAGTGAAATCTCTTTAGGCACAACCCATTTCTTTAGCCCATTAGTAATAATTAATCCATTTTTATGTTCTTTCTCATATGTAATAAAATGATTTAATATAAAAGTTTGATTTGCAAAATTTGCATCAGCTGACTCAATTCCTACGTAGGGTAAATTTAAAAGAGAATTGAATTTAAAATTAGATTTAAGATGATGCATAACATTATGAATTTTACTAGAACTCCATTGAACTTTAGATAAATTAGAAAAGAAGTTTGAAACAAATTCTTCCATTTGTTTTTTATCATTTATATTTGGCATTCTTTTCCTAAACTCAGGAATTTTAGACAAATCATCTTTCAGCCAATCTAATAAATCTAAAGCGGTATACCTATGAATTCCAATAGTTGCATGTAGAGAAATATCATCTCCTGTTTCAGCCGAATGTATTTGCCCCATTGGAAGATATAAAACATCTCCTTTTTGCAAAGTAAATTCGGCAAGTAATTTTTCACTTTTCTTTACTGTATGTTTATGATTTACAGGGTCTAGATCTGCAAAATCATAAATCTTCCATTTTTTCGATCCTTCTAATTGAATAATGAAGGTATCTTGCTCATCCCAATGAGACCCAAAAGGACTACGTGAATTTTTCCAAGATGCATATAAATTAGCTTGTGTATTCGTACATAAAAATTGGGACAAATTTGAACAGAACTTAGCAAGCTTGACGTGCTTCGTGTGCGCACTATTTAGGACAAAAGTGTAACCATTAAAAATATATTTATTAAAGACATTTGAAATTTCCTGTGCTCTCTTTTTCTTATCTTTGAATAAATTATATGGTGAAACAAAACCACTTTCACCTAACATTAAAACATCATTATAAGAGTCCAATATAGAAATAGTATAATTTAGTTCGGACCAGTTGCATAACATATCTGGATTAAAAATATTCTTTTTATAAAACCAACTAGATTTATTGTAGTTAGCAACAAACTCATCAATAAAATTATGATCAAAATAATCTAAAATCATATAAATATTCCTTTAATCAATTTCTTTCATTAAATCTATTAAATTATTATTCGTATAAATTAAATCACTATATTTACCAGTTTCAATAATTCTTCCTTCATCTAAAACAATTACTTTATCAACATTACGAATAGTATTTAATCTGTGTGCAATAATAATAATCGTAGAATTTGTGAATTTATCAAATAATAAATCCATAATTTCTTTTTCTGTAACAGAGTCTAATGAAGAGGTTGGCTCATCAAAAATAATTACAGGTGAATTCCTTAAAAAAGCTCGCGCAAGTGAAATCCTCTGTCTTTCTCCCCCAGAAATCTTAACACCATGCTCACCTACAACAGTGTCATAACTTTTATCTAATTTAGAAATAAACTCATGAATTTTAAACTTTTTAGCAACTTCTATGGCTTCCTCTTTACTACGATCAGTTCCAATTGTAATATTTTTCCAAATAGGTAAGTTAAAGATATGACATTCTTGAGAAATAACTGAAATATTATTTCTCAAAGATTTTAGGCTAAGGCTTCTTATATCAATATTATTAAATTTAATCTCACCTTCGTAATCATCATAAAAACCATAAAGAAGTTTTACAAGAGAAGACTTTCCTGAACCAGTCCTACCTATAATTGCAGTTACTGTATTACTCTCAAAAGAACAGTTAATATTATCTAGTGCTGTATATTTATTATTAGGATAAATAAAATTTAAAGAATTAATATTTATATTAACATGAGACTTTTCAATATTTTTTTTGCCTTTCCAAATTTCTTGTTCTGTAGAAAGGCTATTAATTTTTTTATAATTATCAAGAAAAACCCTACCTTGGTTCACTTGTCTCATAACACCACCTACAGCTTCAACTGGCTTAATTAATTGAAGCAAATAAGTAATCATCAAAACAAAATCACCTATCGTCATTTTTCCTTGAAGTAGCTTTGAATAAGATAAATACGTAATTAAACCTAAAAGTACGGTAAAAATTATCGTTGTTACAAAGTTTACAGATATTGTAGTATTAAAATATGCAATATATGATTTTTTTAGTTTTTCATTTTGTTCACGCATTATTTCAATATAGTCTTTTTCAACGCTTAAATACTTATTAGTTTCAGGGTATAAAAAAGCCGAATTTAAGTCAGAGTTAACAGTATTTTGATCTTCTACCACATCCCTATTTGAAACCATTATCTTATTATTACCTTGAACAAAATAGTAAATATACAAGGCGATTCCAAATAAAATAATTAACAAAAAGGAAATGTCATAAAAAGAAAGGATTACAATTGAGGTACCAACAACTTGAAATATGATTAAAAGGCCAACTTGGATAAAAGATTGCAAATATATAGTTACACTCCGAGTACCGTTACTAATAGATTGTACTAACTTCCCAGAAGTGTAATTATGTAAATATTTAACTGGTAAATTTATAATATGTGAAATCGATTCATTCCGTATCAAGCTATGGATAGTTTGCTCAATTTTGCAAAAAAAAGTCCATTGTAAGTCTATCAGATAACGAGATACGGATTGTGATATTACGTACAAACTTAACAGAATAGAAGTCACTAAAATTGCATTTTCAGCCCCTGAGCTAAAACTATCAATTGAATACTTTAAAGCTAGTGGTGCTAGAACTGTAGCTAAAGAGGAAAGTAGAATAATAAAAATGTATATAAAGAAGTTAAATACAATCTTCTTATCATTGTTATTAAAAATATATGATAGAACAAATTGAGATAGTATATATAAATTTGTTTTTTTTAAATAATTCATAATTTTTTTCCTTCAACCTTTCTCATCCACATTTCACTTGTAAATAATCTAAATAGCTCCATTTTAACGGTATCACTATTTTTTGCCTTTTCTATTAATAAATTTAGATCAAATTTAGAAATAATATTTTTTTTAACCAAGCTTCCATTACACAAAATTTCAGTAATATTATTAAAATTATCTTCGACAATATCAGCATAATATGAACCTACTCCTGATTTCGTCCTTCTCCTATATATACTTTCTGGTAAGTAGTCTTTAAATGCTTCCCGAATAAGTCCTCTACTAATTAATTGAGGGGTCAAAATATAACTTGGAATGGATAGACAATATTCCATAATTGGCTGAGATAATAATGGATGTAAATTATCGACAAAATTAGAGGTATAAAAATTTGTATAGAAGTTTTGAGAATCTGCCAAGCAGAATATTTGAAATTTCTTCCCATTGTTAATATGAGAAATATTCTCTATCCATGGATGAGATAAATATTTATTATCAATAATTTCTTTATATTTTACATTGCAAATACTTTTATCAATTTTTCCTTCATACGCGTACCTCCTACTTCCAAATAATATAGAAGCAGCAGTTTTCTTAAAAACTGACCAAATTGTATTATTTGTTAATTCAGCTGTTCTTATTGCTGTTGAAAGATATCCCTTCAAGCCATTATCTCTAAAATAGTCTTGAGCAATAAATATTGAATTTTTTGTTTGAAATAATACATCCCCTGCACATCCAGAGAAGATAGAATCAATATTGTATTTTTCTAGAATTTCTAACTCTTTATCTAATATTTCAAAACCTAAACCATATTTCAATGGCTTATATTGAATAGGATATATACTTAATTTATCTTCTAGATTAAATTTATTTTCTTCCATCTTAAATACAAAAAGTGGAAATTCATACATCTTACTGACATCTCTAGCATATCGCTCTTCATTACCTAATTCAGAGTCAAAACATAAATTCAAACCGTAAATATTAGTATTTGTATGCTTTCTAAGAATAGTAGCAACTAAACTCGAATCCAAACCACCAGATAGATTCAACAAAATATTATTATATTCGTTTCCCCAACAACTTATACAGTCAATAACAACTTTTCTCAACTCATCCATTGCCACATCAATTGTTAAATTATCACTTTTTACAAATTTTTCAGGTGACCATATAGTTTTTATTTTTAAATCATATAAAGTTATACTCTCACCTGAAAGTAGATTGCTGATATTTTTAAAGGCTGTTTCTCTTAGGTTTAATCTCTCATAGCATAAAGATGCTGCCACATATTTGTCATTCACTTCCAAATTTCTTTTACTATATTTTTTATAAAATTCTACATCTGAAAACCCAATTGTATTTTCATTATTTATAGTCCATAGAAAATCAAATGAACATGCAGGATCTTTAAAAACTTCGACATTCTCATTATCAAAAATTATAGCTATATATGAGCCCCAAAAATCTTTAACAAGCTCTTCAATAGTTATAATTCTTTTATTTTTATTTTCGACTTTAGAAGATTTATTTTTACTTTTTTTAAATAATTTACCAATAATTATTGCGTTGCTAAAGAAATAAATTTCACCTGAACTGGTAGGGCGACTTAACCATAAATTTGTTTTTGAATTTATTTCTATTTTTTCAAATTCTCTATTTAACAAACTATAGTTAATAGAAGAGTTAAAGTCTGTGCTTTTTTTAAATTCCAGCATATATCTAAACATTACTTTACCACCATTATTGGCTTATATTTTTCAATGTGTTGCAATTCATCATTTAAGATTTTTCTATTTTTTTCTAACCATGCATGAGCCCTAAATGGTTTCGTTTTAACTCCAATTACTAATTCAGAATCGATACCATGTAACATAAGGAACTGCTTTAAGCTTATTGACTGAAATAAGCACTCATCTACTTTACTCCAGGGTAAAAAAACTATACAGGCGTTATAAGTTCCGATAACTTCAGCGATCTTATTATCATCAACATTACTAAACGTAATTTTATTTCTAAATTTCGGAAAAGGACTTTTTAGAAATTTTATCCGTGCTTTATTTACAGTATTAATGAATACTACTTTTACAATATTTCCAAAATTCACTTGTCTTTTTGCGGCATAAGTATTTGATAAAATACTATTTAGTGGTTGCTCTCTTTCCTCTTTGACTATATTTCCTAACTTATTTTCTTTATCATACTCAATAATCTGTTTTTCAATTAATTTATTAAATTTAGTTTTCTCTATTTCACAATTTAGCAATTCTTCTGTATCTTTTTCATTCAATTGGAAATATCGGTAATTTCTTGAGTCTAAGAAAATTAGACAACCTTGATCAATACATGCATAAACATTATTTTTTAATCTGTACATTTTGAGTATTTTCTTCTAATAAGTTTTCAAAAGATAAAGAGATAAAAGTATCTCTTTATCTAACCTAGTTTTTTGTTTATGGAATAATGGCATCACCATCATATTTATCCATATTCCTAGGCTCATATGTTCCTTCAAAGTCGAAACCTTTGGTTTCTTCTTGAACTGTTCCTAAAAAAATTAAATCCACTTCTTCTGTTTGAGCTGCTTCTGGTTTCAACTGGATATTATTCATATTTTCACCTATTTTTAATTAAGTTAAATGTTGATGCTATTTCAGTATTCATCAACACAGTCATCCTATCCAAATATATTATCTATTTATGTATTCTATATTTTACCATTTGTTCAAAATTCACACTGGTCATGTTGACTTATATTTACTATTGTTAATTTATATTAAGACAAAATATTAAAAAATATTTAATTAAAAAATAATTAATTATCAATAAGATGCTATTTATACTTTTTTATTTCTTTAAAATATTTCTTAATTCTGTCTATTTTATAAAATATATTTTTAGCTTCATATTCCTTTAGATCTCAAGAATTTTTTACCAATAAGAAAAATATATATTCAAAATAAACCTTTTATTGTTATACCTAAATTTTTAACTTAAACTATACTTTGTAAACTGCAAAACAGTATATGAGACTGTTTTAAAATTTATACATACTATTTTGATTGTCTATCCTTATGATTCTTAATAACTATCTTAATTTTAAATAATTTCAAAAGATAGCTGATTAAATTTATAGATGTGCATTTATATCCTTATAAGACGCATTTCTTTTATTTAGAAGATTTGATTGCTAGAATAACAGTTTAATATTATGTTCAATTTTTCTACTTTAATTGTAAAAAATTATTCGACACCACTTCGGCACCATTAAAATATAACCTATTGTTATTTAATATTTATTATAACCTTGCCAAGGTTGGGGTCGCGAGTTCGAGTCTCGTTTCCCGCTCCAAAATTTAAAAACCACTTAATTCGAAAGAATTAGGTGGTTTTTTTATTGTCTATTGGTCAATTCAAAATTCGCATTAAAAAACGCTTTATATTTCCATTGCAGTACCATGAAATTTGGAGTGTTATTATGCAAAAGCCAATTAAGCGCGGAGACGCGTGGCGCATCACTGTCCGTTATTTAGGCAACCGTTATACAGCTACTCCAGATACTGCGAGTGAGTGTGAGCAATGGGCCACTAAAAAATTATTAGAATTACAATCTTAACAGGCTAATCCTGAGTCTGAAAAAATCCATATCTCCTTCTATGCCCTTTTTGAACAGTACTATCAAGAAGAAGGCAGAAAAATGAAGAGTGCCCGCTTAATTGTTCAAATATTTAAATGTCTAAAGAAAAAAGAATAATGAAAATATAGTTAATATTTTATGATTAAATCCATCATTAAGTTTTTATTGATATTGAAATTAAAAATTAGCTTAAAAGTATATTATCGCAAAGTCTCCCCCATTGGGGAGACTTTCTAAGTATTAAATGACTTAAGGATGAATTTTTTTCAATCCATCTTCTACAGCAAATTTAGCTTCCTCCCACTGTAAACGTGAACTGCCTTTAACTTGTTCCCATTTAGTTTTCAATTTAGATTCAATCTCGGAAAAATTAATTTCTGCATTATTAGGTAAACGATTTTCATAACCTAAACGATAAGCCGCCCGATAATCACGATCATATTCTAGATTCTTGTTTTCAGTATAATATGGCATTTTTTTATAGTTTTCTCGCCAATAATTATCTTCTTCTTGCCAAGAATTACTATCATCTTTTTGATTATTTGTTTGAGCTATATCATTACCTGCTATTCCCCCTACTACACCACCAATAATCCCTCCAACAATAGCACCTGGAGGCCCCCCAACAACACCAAATGCAGCACCTACCGCCGCTCCTCCCAAGGTTCCTGCACCTGTAGCAACCAAATTCTCTCCCCCTTCATTCATATCGGGTACATGATTGTTATTAGTCGGTGGAGAGTTTAAATCTGGACGAGCATTATCAATTGTGGATGAAATGTCTTGTAATGGTTTGCTATTTGATACATTACCATTAGAAGATGGCTCTTTTTGAGTCATATGATTACCATCTAAATTTGATTGTTTTATATTTACCATTTTCTTACTCCCTATATTTTAAAATCTAGTGTCTTTCAAAAGAGCTAGAATATTAAAAGAACTTTTGAAATATGCTTGACAATTATTATTATAATTCACCTTTAGTTTAGTTATGTTTTATAAATACCCCTATTAAGTAAGGAGATGTTATCAATTAAAGAAATTATTTCTCATCAATAAAAATTCTTATTCAAATAGTCATCACAATTATATCATCCTTCACCCTATAATCATTATATTTCGCTAGATTAAACATTACCCATAATATTCTAGTTTTACACTGTCTTGCAGGAAATTATGATTTTATGTATATGCAATTTAAAAAAGCCTAGTTAATTAATACTAGGCTTTTTAAATGTATTTTTAAAAGACAATAATTATATTATTTCATATTTTTAAATATATCTTCAGCTGCTTTTAGGTGTTTCGCAACAGCATCACGTGTTTGTACGAGTATATTTTTTAATTCAGAACTTTTCGTGTTTGGTATTAACTGCTTATCAATTATCGTCAAAACTTTACGGTGAACTTTAACTTGACTCATCATATAATTTTTATCAGTATCTGATGTTATTTGATTAAGCTTACTAACAATTTTATCACTATCATTTTGCAATGATTTACTAAGATTACTGGTTTGTGAAATCAACTGTAACCGACTTGCCAACGCTTGTGCATTTTTTTCATTGGCTGAATGTTCTTTAATCATCATTTCAGCATATTTCTTAGCTTCATCCATTTTTAGTTTTGGCAATGCAGTTTTTGCCTGCTTAATTTCACCATTATTAGCTGTACTTAATATCTTGAAAATTTGACTACCAGTCAAATTTTCATGGTTTTCATTTAATATTTTAGAGTGATTCTTCCCATCATTTATAGTTTGTTGATTCGCTGCCATAATCTCAAATGCACTGAAGCTTAAAACACCACTAATTGCGATACAGCTAATAATTTTCTTCGTTAAAATAGCTTTCATACCAATATCCTTTAACTTAATTCATGAGTATTTACACTTATGGGTAGCTTTTTCACATTTCCATTCTATATCCCTACTTGTAAATTCAAGCTTGGGTTTATTTATTCATTATTTGAATCAACCATATTTATACCGCTCGTTGAATATTCTTCGCAAAGAGGTAAATGGCTTATTTAAAGTAGATGATATAAATTTAATAATGAATCATGCATCTGTATCCAATCTTATTAATGTAAATATAAAATATATATAATTTTAAAAAACATTAACTTAAAAACAATTTTTATTTTTTATTTTTACGAAAATAACAATAAAGCTCGTTATATTAACTTATAGATACTAAAGCTAAAATTAAATATATTTAAAGAAAATTTAAACCAATTTAACTTATTCGCACATCTATAAAAAAGCGTTCTCCTAAAGACTTTAATTCACATACTGCACACACAAGCAGTGACATGCACTTTTGTAGATATCGTATGAGCTGTGCATCCTGAAAGTAGAATACACAGCGAAATCAGAACCTTCATAGTGAAACGCGGTTAGCGATCCAACCATAAAAGAATTGCTCTTGGGTAGGATTTCGTTCACAGATTTCAATGTAACGTTGGCCTTGCATGATATTAAGAACTCGAACTAACACCTTCTCTCCTGCTTTACCGCGCTTAGCCAGTGTTAGTGAAGAGGTAAGTAAGAAATAAAGTTCTATCTTCCAACCTAAGCTAGCCATTTCCCCCTAACACTCAAATATTTTTAGCCAATTCTTTTGCTAAACATTGTTCATGCCACGTAGTTTGAAAATTTTCGACAGCTTTTGACTTAATGAGAGGATCTTCAAATAGCTTTGAAGAATATGCAGATTTGATAAGCTCTTGATAAAGTTGTTTGGCTTGTTGCTCTTCAAGATGATTGGCGATGTCGTGTAACTCTTTAGCGGGCACTTCATGTTGTCTAGCATCCATCACACCACTCGCTGCTTTTTTCACAGTTTCACAGTAATGAAGTTCCATTGCTTCTGATGCTGCATAACATTGAATTGAAACTGCGCTGATAAAGAGGAATATAAATCTCATAATCTCACCTTAATTTGACGCGCAAGGTTATCAATTAATCTGCCCAAATTTAAGTTAAAAAAGGTTATTTTTGTTTTGTCTTCTTTTATTTCACCTTTTGCACTTCAGTATTAGAAGCTCTCAGCACTGTTCCATCTGCCGCGACTGGTGCCATAAATGGAATTTGCTGACCTGTATTTTTATCAATTAACAGCGAATGGCGCTCACCACTTTCAAATAGGTTTTGCTCTCCCCATTGTCGTAAAGCCACAATCACTGGAAACAGACTCTCCCCTTTATTGGTCAATACATATTCCTGATAAGCCGTGCCATCCGAAGCATCTTGTAGTTCAAGAACACCAGCATCGACTAATTTTTTCAGTCGATCTGAAAGAATATTTCGCGCCACTCCCAAGCTCCGCTGAAAATCTCCAAAACGGCGCATTCCATCAAAAGCATCACGCACAATAAGCAATGACCATCGATCTCCTATGAGATTAACGCAGCGCGCAACAGGACAAGGTTCATCTTTCATCAGTTTAGAGTTCGCCATTGAGTTTCCTTACCAATTATCAGCAATAAGCCATCTAGTTGCATTTTAAAACTAGTCGATCTAACATTCAACTAGTTGCATTTTAAAACTAGATTAAATGGATTTAGGACAATGAAAGCTTCTATTGCATCTTCAACTTCACCCAACGAAAGCAATAAACCGCTTTCAAGCATGTCTCGTGGCGTAATCTTGCTATTTGCGATTGCTAGTGGTGCAAGCGTAGCAAATGTCTATTATGCCCAGCCCTTGCTCGACATTTTGGCCAAGGACTTTAATGTTAGTCATGCCGCCATTGGTGGTGTGGTGACCGCCACTCAAATAGGTTGTGCCCTAGCTTTAATCTTTTTAGTGCCGCTAGGTGATTTGGTAAATCGGCGTCGGTTAATGGCCCTACAGTTAATTGCCTTAATATCTGCATTGCTCGTGGTTGGCTTTGCTCACTCTACGATTATTCTTTTGGCAGGAATGCTTGCGGTGGGTTTACTCGGCACAGCCATGACACAAGGGCTTATTGCCTATGCTGCAAGTGCTGCTCTCCCACATGAGCAAGGACATGTGGTCGGTACTGCACAAAGTGGGGTGTTCATTGGTTTACTGCTTGCCCGTGTATTTTCAGGGGGAATAAGTGATGTAGCTGGTTGGCGCGGTGTGTACTTTTGCGCAGCCATCATCATGCTCATGATTGCATTGCCCCTTTGGAAACGTCTGCCTCATTTAAATATTCAACCCAGTGCCATGCGTTACTCGCAACTTTTAGCATCGATGTTAAAACTACTACGCCAAGAAAAAGTACTCCAAGTGCGCGGTGTGTTAGCTTTACTCATGTTCGCCGCATTTAATATTTTTTGGAGCACATTGGTACTGCCGTTAAGTGCCCCGCCTTATAGCTTTTCTCATATTGTAATTGGGTCTTTTGGACTCGTTGGAGTGATTGGTGCTTTGGCTGCTGCACGTGCGGGTTACTGGTCCGACCGTGGATATGCTCAGCGCACAAGCTTGTTGGCACTCGTAATATTACTGCTCGCTTGGGGTCCACTTTCACTCATGGCTCACTCGCTCTGGGCACTCGTAATTGGCATCGTATTGTTAGACTTGGGCGGGCAAGCTTTGCACGTGACCAACCAGAGTATGATTTTTCGCACTCGTCCAGAAGCGCATAGCCGTCTTGTTGGTCTATACATGCTCTTTTATGCGGTAGGTAGTGGATTGGGTGCAATCAGCACAACAGCGACTTATGCTTATGCAGGTTGGCTTGGCGTGTGTGCACTCGGTGCAGGTGTAAGTTTCTTGGCCCTATTATTTTGGAGGATGACACGCCATATCGTGCCTCAAATCACTAATGAAAAAGATAACAATATACAAATAAATAAAATATAATAATCCAAAGTTTTATAAGCCCATGAATAAGAAAGTTTAGTCTTTAAATCTTAAGTTCGAGCGGTAATAGAATGAAATCTTCTTTAACAATCTAAAGATTGATATGCAACTTTAGACAATTACTATCAAATATATGCAAATCCCTATAGGAACAAAATTGGGTATTAATAATAAATTGCTTTACACGGTTGTATTTGCCCTTGTTGCAGGATGCCACCCGCAAGAAGCAAACGACAGTACCAATGCTGTGAAACTCCCAGCCTATCAGTACGATGGTTTCTCTGGTTCAGCACGCTTAAAAGGAAACTTAGAGTTAAAGCAAGGATGTCTTTATGTGAAAGATATACTTATTGTCTTTCCAGAACATAGCGCTCAGTGGGATGCTGAAAAAAGCACTTTAAGTTATAAAGGTCAGCAGATCGGCTTAGGGGGCATATTGGATATTACTGGAGGTATTGGTAATTTTGAGCAAGACAATCTACGCATTAAACATTTGAGTCCCATGTGTGATCATCAGAATATTTGGTTTGCCGGATAATCTTTTGTGACGAGTATGAGTAAAAAAAGCCCCCGTCTGGGAGCTTTTTCCAAATAGTTTATGCGCTGTTATTTACAGCTTAAAAACTTAACTTGGGTGAATTTCTGCCGTCAATCTTTGCAAGTCATGACCCGAAGGTGCTTGGTAAACACGTAAACCAAACTCGGGAAGAATCGCAATTAAATGGTCAAAAATATCTGACTGAATTGCCTCATAAGAAACCCACGCAATCGTGTTGGTAAATGCATAAATCTCTAGCGGCAACCCTTGGCTGGTCGGCTGTAATTGACGAACAATAATAGTTTGATTTTGAGCAATACCCTTGTGCTGACGCAAGTAAAATTCTACATAGGCCCTAAATGTACCAATATTGGTTAGACGGCGTTTGTTGTAACGAGATTGATTGCTTAAATGCTTATTGAATTCTTCAATTTCAGAGTTCTTTGCATTTAAGTATTGATCTAACAATAAAAAGTCTTTGAGCTTTTGTTGCTCTTCATCACTCATGAAATGAACGCTACTTTGATCTATAAAAAGTGAACGCTTCATTCGACGGCAACCCGAGTTGCTCATACCACGCCAATTTTTGAATGTATCGGTCACGAGCTTATTGGTTGGAATGGTGGTATAGGTTTTATCAAAATTTTGAACAGTCACGGTATGCAGTGAAATATCAATTACATCACCATCTGCATTGAGTGATGGCATTTCAATCCAGTCCCCAATACGCACCATGTCATAAGAGGCTATTTGTACACTCGCCACCAAAGACAAAATGGTGTTTTGGAAAACCAGCATTAATACCGCTGCCATCGCACCAAAACCAGCGAGTAAAGTGAACACATCCTTTTTAAGGAATGTTCCCAAAATCATGAGGCCACAGACAACAAATAAAATGAGTTTAACCAGTTGTAAGTAACCTTTAATCGGTTTGTTTCTAGATTTTGGATTACGCTGATAAATAAGGTTAAAGATGTTTAACAGCTCGCTTACCGTAAGCGCGAGTGTAAGAAAAATAAATGCTTGCGCTGCCATTTCTACAAAAGCAATAAACTTTGGAGATAGATGAGGCACGGTTGCAATACCATTCATAATCACAACAGCAGGAACAATATTTGCAAATTTCTTTATAACGCTATGCTGAGCGAAAATAGACTGATTTGGTGATTTGAGTTTTGTGACTAAATGACGAACGCCCCGAACAATAATACGCTTGGCAATAAAATTTGCTATTGCAGCAAATAAAATCAAAATCGTGAGTGAAACCAACATTTCTAGCCAAGGATATTGACTTAACTCACCCCGAATATCACGGAAAAAATTTAAAAAATCCAAACCTATACACCTTTAAAATTTCTTTTGTAGAA
>MTET01003659.1_pt2 | contig 21100 bp, 15 predicted proteins | sample 1042671 | NCBI WGS metagenome assembly MTET01 (sample SAMN06185814, study PRJNA358809) | soil metagenome | isolation source: garden soil control | place: India | collected 2015-05-23
CGACTTGACCAACTCACGGCGCAATATCAGGAAGTCGGCTCAAATGCTCAGCAAATCGCACTCAGTGTGATTTATCGCGATATTCATTTTCAAGCACTGACCTCTAGCTTTAATGATCTATTACGGATGCTCGCAATCATCATGTTTGTGACCGCATTTTTAACCATCTTTATGGATCGGGGGAAGAAAATGAATATGTAGATATTTAAAAATAAAGGCAGCTTTCAAAGAATGAAAAACAATAGGGCATATCAAAACGTATCCCTTCATAGAAAAAGAACATTGATCTGAGTTTTCTAAAATCGGTTGATGAGATCGGGGAACTCACAAATTAGAGGTGGAAGGTTAAAGGATTATGATTAATACAACGTATAAACTAATTTCAAAATTGAACCTGAAAAACACGACTTATGGTCAATATTTTGAAAAAGAGCAAATCGATACTGAACGATTAAAAGTAATGTATTCCATTTACGAACAGTATTATGAAAATACGAGATTTTCTATTTTTGTAGATGATTTCCAAAATAAAAGCGGTGCGATCTTAATTTTTGATTCGGAAACAGATGAGATTGTCGGTTTCTCAACTGTGGTGGTGCAGCATTTCTATTTAAACGGTAAAGACTACACCGTGTTATTTAGCGGTGATACGGTCATTTTGAAGAAGTTTTGGGGCACGCGTAGTCTGCAAAGTACCATGCTCAAGCTTATGATTAAGCTTAGAATCAAATATCCATTTAACGAACTCTATTGGCTCCTCATTTCTAAAGGTTATAAAACCTACTTACTGCTCGCCAATAACTACTATGTGTATTACCCAAACATTAAAGACGAAAACCAGCATCTTTCGGAAGTGGTTGAGCACTACTGTGAAAAATTCTTTGGCGAATATTATGACAAAGATGCAGGCCTTTTAAATTTTGGTGATGACTATCAACCATTAAAAGGCGAAGTCGCACCGATTACTGCCGAAATGCGAGAAAAGAACCCAAATATTCATTTCTTTGAGCAAAAAAATCCGACATGGAAAGCTGGCACAGAACTACCGTGTATTGGCCGTCTTGGTTGGAAAGATATTGCCCGTTTCCCTGTAAAGCTGATGACTAAACCGACCAGTAAAGGAAAGTTTGAAGCCTGTGTAACCCATAAAACAAAACGTAGAGAGGCCATCCAATGAAAACTAATGAATGGCTAACTTTGGGTTCGCATCTTATTTTAAAAAAATGGTGTGATGCATCTGATCGTAATTTTCAAAAACAGTTTAATGCTTTAGAGACCACGCAACGTCAAATTTTGCATTCGATATTACAGACCTCTACCTTTGCTAAAGAGAAGAAAGTTCAAAACTATGAGCAGTTTGTAAAAGCATTTCCTGCGACACGCTATAGCGCTTGGCGAGAAGATATTCAGCGTTACCGTGAACAAAAGCTTTCACTCTCTAGCAGTAAACTGGTTCGTTTCCAGCCGACCAGTGGTTCGAGTGAGCAAATCAAATTTATTCCGTACACCAAGCTGTTTTTAGATGAACTTGACCATGCAATTGCACCGTGGATGGCGAGTTTATATCGCAAATGCCCACAGTTGAGTTCGGGTACGCATTATTGGTCGGTGTCATGGTTACCTGAAAGCCAGCGTGAAGTCTTAAAAGACAAAAACCTAAATGATGATAGTGCGCTACTCGGTGTCGGTAAGCGCATTTTGTCGAAGTTTACTCAAGCCGTTCCAAGTAATGTCGCCTTTGCCGCCAATGCCGATGATGCACTGTTTGCCACCATTTGCTATTTGGTCGCAAACCGTAACTTAGCCATGATTTCGGTATGGAGTCCAACGTTTGCGCTGCAATTGCTGGAACGTTTGGAGTTGCTACAACAAGATGTGATTGAGGTTTTGCAAAGTGGTAAATGGGGCAGTCGGCAGGCTTCCTTAAAAGAAGTCACTGCACCGCATAGCCGTGAAAGTGCTCAAGTCTTAATTGCAAGTTCAAACGGCGAACAGATCGATTTTAAAAAACTTTGGCCAAAGTTAAGTCTGGTTTCGAGTTGGGATACTGCAGGTTCCAAAGCTTGGGCCGAAAAATTAAAAGAGAAATTACCCAGTGTTCAGTTTGAAGGCAAAGGACTATGGGCGACGGAAGGTGTAGTGACTATTCCCTATAACGATCAATACCCGCTGGCCTACCAAAGTCATTTCTATGAGTTTGAATATTTAGAAGGTGAGAAACAAGGGCAAATCATTCCGTCGTGGCAACTTAAGCAAGGTGATGTGGTCAGCCCACTTATTACTTCTGGTAATGGCTTACTTCGCTACTGTTTGGATGATTGCTTACGGGTAACAGGCTTTATAGAGCAAATTCCTTGTTTTGAGTTCCAAGGCCGCCGTTTTGGGGTCGATTTGGTCGGTGAGAAACTTGCACCTGAAACTGCTCAACAGTTGTTGTCTCAGTTGAATGAAACTGAATCGAAAGCGATTTCTTTACTGGCGATTGATACCCAACAACAAGTTAAACCATTTTATTGCGTGCTTTTTGAAGGCGACATTCATCACAGCATTAGCAATGAATATATCGACAGTATTTTGCGTCAAAACTTCCATTACGAACTTGCACGAAACTTGGGGCAGCTCGACCAGCCTCAAATTCGTCAGGCCAATAATGGTTGGAATGCGTATAAAAAACTGGTCATGTTTGATGGCATTATCGAAGGCAATATCAAGCCTGAGCCACTCAAAAAAGTCACCCTCAATAGTTTGGAACAACTATGAAAGGGATGAAGCCATTTAACTCTCGGTTTTTAACACTTCGACACGCCTTGTATCTAGGCGTGTTGTTGGTGTCGAACACACATGCCATGACTTTAGACGAGGCTTTATATGCCAGTTTAAGGCATGAAAGTCAGCTTGAAGTGAGCCGTTTAAGTGTGAATCAGTCCACCGCTATGCTTGAGCAAGCTAAACAGCGTGATGGACTTAAAGTCAATTTAGTCGGCCAACTGGACTATGAAAGAATAGATACGCCTTCACACGTCTTGTTTCCAACCGAAGGAAACCGTAAAGGCCGAAGTTTGCAGTTGCAGGCAGATTATCCGATTTATACGTCTGGACGACACCGTTTAGGAATAGATGTTGCCGAAAGTCAGCTTTCAGCCCAAAACCAAGGTTTATCAGATCAACGGTCGGAAACCATTTTAAATACCGTGATGGTCTATACCGATGTATTAAAGAAGAAAGCCATTTTAGAACTCAGACAAAAGACCATGGCAAATCTGCAACGGTCTTTATATGAGTCAAAGCGCCGTTTTGATGTCGGTATGATTACTCGTGCAGACTTAGCTCAGGTGTTGGCACAAGTCGCGCAAGGCCAAGCCGATATTACACAGGCCCAATCTAACCTGACCGTAAGTGAAGCGCAGTTTTACCAAGTAACGGGTGTAACGCCTGAAAATCTTGTTGCCATTAAACAACTACCCGCTATTCCCGCGAGCTTGGATGAAATTTTGGAGCAAACCAAAAACCATCCAGCTTTAATGCGTAGTAAATACGAAAAGCAGGCCGCAGAGAAACAATATGCTCTAACCAAACGCGAACTATGGCCAACGGTCATGCTCACGAGTCGTGCCGGAAAGCAAGATGAGGCAAGCTATATTGGTTCGGAAAGTAATAACTATATGGTTGGGGTGCAGTTGAATGTACCGCTCTATGATGATGGATTAAATCGCGCTAACGTCAAAAAAGCACAGGCCGATATCGATTTGGCTCACCAAAAAACGCGAAGTCTTGAGCTGGACTTAAATAAGCGTACCCGTACCACCTATGCGCAGCTGCAAACCATTCGACAAAATAAAGAAGCATTGGCAAATGCCATAGAGGCAGCATCTATTGCCTTTGTTTACACACGTAAAGAGTTTGATGTTGGAACCAAAACTACATTTGATTTGCTCAATACAGAGCAAAAGCTACTCGATGCGCAAACTCAGAAAACCGTGAATGACCAAGACGAAGTGGTGTTTGTCTATCAGCTACTCGACCAAATGGGCCGTTTAAACAATTTGGTTCCCACACAGACCGCACAACAGGTGAATAATGAATAAAACAAGTCCACCACTTGCTGACAATACCCTGATTACCCGTGAAGCAACTTTGACAGATGATCAGGCTTTACGAGATTTAATCGCCGTACCGATGACCACCAAAGGCATACAAATTAGCTTTCAGCGCGAACCGAGCTATTTTAGAGCGTCTGACATTGTCTATCGGCATAAACTGCATGTGGTGATTGAAGACCTAGAGAGTCAAAAAAATGTCGCTTGTTATAGCAATGGTTACCGCCCATGTTATGTCGATCGGAACATTCAAAACTTACGCTATGCGGGTGATTTGCGGGTAGATCACAACTACCGTGGTAAATCACTGGTGAAGGTTTTAGCAAAGCATGTAAAACAGACCATGCATGAACCGAACTATAGCCAAATGATTATTTTTGATGATAACCATGCCGCACGCGCCGCTATACAAACAGGCAAAACGGGAATGCCCGATTATTATGATGAAGGGCTTATCGAGACATTAAGCCTGACCGACACGGGTGCAAAAAGAAAAATCACGGCTTTTTTAAATCAGGTTGATAAACAGAGAGATCTTCAAGAGATCCGTACATGTGTTGCTGAAGCTCAGCATGTGGAAGCCATGAACCAGTTTATTAGCGACATGGCAGAGTTTTATAACTTTATTCCCGCCTATAACTTTGAAGAACTGGCTCAAGGTCATCGGTATTTTTCAGGAATAAAACTCTCGGACTTTTCACTTTATTTTAGAGGTGAAAAGCTGGTAGGCATGTTTGGCTTGTGGGATCAGCACAGTATTAAGCAAACTAAAATCTTGCATTACAGTTCAGTCATTGGAATTTTTAGACCCATTTATAACTTATTAACTCCGTTAACTAAGGGCATGCGTTTGCCTAAACTCGGTGACTCTATTCAGTACCATGTGTTACATACGCTTATGTGCCATCCCGAAGATTTGGCTTTGCATCATAAAATGCTCGAAGACGCCTATCACAAGTCAAAACAGCAGGGCGTTGGTGTGGTGAGTTTTACGCTTTCCCATAAAGACCCGCGTTATCAGTTAAACCAGTTTTATAAAGGTGAACGCTTAACGGGTATGCATGGTTTTATTAGTTATGAAGGTGACCCACGACCACATTTTGATAAAAACTTGATTCCCTACTTAGAAGTTGGGCGTATTTAACCCTTATATAGCTTCGCTGTAGATCATTAATGCGCAAAAATTTGCTCAATTCTTAGGAATGTTAAATAGGATTGAGCAAATATATGCGCAAAATGGTGAATGTCAGCTAGAGCAAGAGTCTTTTCTCATGGTGATTTTGATTACGTTACAAAATCAAGATAAAACGTTTTGGATTTAATGAACCTAGTGAATTTGACCCTTTAGCCCAACCTCTCTTGCGCCGTTGAAACAGCTAACATGGTTTGAAGATAATAATCTACACGTGATTGATTATTTTCCTTATGCGAGTTATGTGCATTAAAGGCTGCATCATGAAGTTTCACAACTCGAGCGATCGGATTCAAACCACAACGAATTAAATATTCTTCGCGTGTTTCACTTTCCCGTTTAGTTAATGCATCAACGGCATCACGGACTTCTTTTCCGAATAAACTTTCGATTTTGTCTAGCGTAAGAGGTGTGTCTTCAACGCTATCGTGTAGAAGGGCTGTAATAATATAGACTTCTGAAAATTGGTGCTCAATTAATGAGTTGACCACACCTTTAATATGGTAATCAAAGTAATCATGAGGACCATACTTTTGACCTTGATGCGATTCTTTTGATAATTTCTCTGCGAGTTCAACTTGATTTTGAGTCATTTTTTGCTCTTATCACTTTAAGTATATGACACGGCCTAATGTGTGAGATGGGACGCTTAAGTCATAATTTTATACTGGATAGCGACTCTTAAAAACATCTCTTAATAACAGTAGTGTCTCTTTTTATTTATTCATTTTTAATTGAGTTAGGATAATTCAGACTTTAAGTTTTTGAAATTTTAAACTTTAACTTAATGATATAAGGGTAGATTAAAAATATTACTTAAGAATTTCCTTAATTATGTAATTAAATGAAAAACAATAATTATTTAAATAATTTCTAGCCAATTTCACATTGACACTTCAAATATTGAAGATTACCATTTGCGGGCTGGCCTACATTGCCAGTCGGTTGTCGCAGACCGTTTAGTAAAGTGCATCAGATTATTCCTTCTGAGGAGTATTCTTGTGTATATCGATCGTCCCTCGCTTGTTGCGGTAGGACGAGTGAGGGACACCTTCGGGTGTGCTGATTCTTTACTATCAGTCTGCGAACCCTTGCTCGTTCTGCCACCATAATTCTAATGTCTTGGCAGAACTCCATATATAAGGAGTTGGCTTTGCACATCCATTATTTCTTGGCAACCATTGCCAAAAGCTATAACAACACAGCTTAAAACACTTAACGCAGCTTGATCGCCGTAAGGCTTTTTCAGGCTTTAGCTCGTTATTACTTATAACTTAGACAATTAAACCTTGAGATGTGCTGCGCACAGTCTTTATGGCTTTGCTATGCCTTTTTTCTCCCAAAAGGCAGCGGTTTTTATATCTCATTTATATACAACAATAATTTTTTATAACGGTAAAAATATGCCAAAAATAGTTCTCCCAACACGTGCAGTACAAGTCGTAAATAAATCAATTGAGTTATTTCACTACAACGGATTTCATCTGGTCGGCATCGACAGACTTGTGAAAGAGTGTGAAGTGACCAAAGCGACATTTTATAACTACTTTCACTCAAAAGAACGGTTGATTGAAATCTGCCTGATTGTGCAAAAAGAGCGCCTAAAAGAAAAAGTGGTTTCAGTGGTTGAATATGACCGCAGCATAAACGCAATCGATAAACTCAAAAAGCTCTATCTTTTACATGTAGACCTAGACGGGCTGTATTACTTATTATTTAAAGCCATTTTTGAAACAAAACTGACTCATCCAAAAGCCTACATAACCGCCGTGCGATATAGAACATGGCTTACGAACGAAATATATAGCCTGCTTAGAGCACTTAACCCCGATGTTTCTTTTACCGATGCCAAGCTATTTCTACATATGATCGAAGGCGCCATTATTCAGCGTTTAAGCTCGGATGAAGTTGATGAAAGGGTGTTGAAGGTGTTTTTGAAAGGCTTAAGCGTATGCTAAGTTAGGTGCATAAAATGATAAATTCATAATAAACTGTACTCATTAGTACATTCAAAAGTATATATTGTGTTTTTATTTGTAATATAAATGTTGTAAATTATTAAAAGGGACGATCAATAATTTTTTTTGATCAAATTTAATTACTAAAATTTATACAAATTAATTATGCATATTTCAAAAGTTAGTTTAGTCAATTATCGGAACTTTAAAAACGCAACATTTTTATTTAATAAGGGTATTAATACAGTTATAGGAGAGAATGGTGCGGGTAAGACAAATCTTTTCAAAGCAATACGCTTATTGTTAGATGATTCTGCTATTCAGTACGCTTATAAGTTAAATGAGAATGAATTCAACAGAGAACTAGGAAGCGATTGGAAAGGACATTGGATTATTATAAGTATTGAATTTGATGAAATAGATAGCAATGAGGCAATACAATCTTTATTTGTCCACGGGGCAGGAAGGGTTGAATCAGATACTGTAAGAAAAGCTAGTTATACACTTTTCTTTAGACCTAAAATCCATATTCGACATAAACTAGCTAGTTTGGAGGAGGGTGATAAAGATGGCTTAGAAGAAATACTATCAAGTATAAATATTGAAGATGATTATGAAACTATTTTTCATGGTAAAAGCACTGTAAACTTTAATGATCCAATAATTTATAATACTTTGGTGGGTGATTTTGAAAAAGTTAAATTTCCTAGTGATATTGATTGTTCAAGATTTGGAGTAAAAGTTCCTGTTCAGCTATCTGTATCAAAAGAAATATCATTTACTTTTATCCAAGCTTTAAGAGATGTTGTTAGTGATTTTAAGAATAATAGGACAAATCCATTATTAACTTTGCTTAGAAGAAAAAGTGAAGAAATTAAACCAGAAGAATATAAACCTATTAGTGATTTAGTTTTAGATCTGAATAATAGTATTGAGAAACTTTCTGATGTTCAAGAAATTAGAGATGATATTAGGGAGACGATTTTAGGTACAATAGGTCGAACATATTCCCCATCATCACTATCAATTAGGTCTAGTGTTCCAAACGAAGCTGAAAAGTTATTGCAATCATTAAAACTTTTTATCGGTGAATCGGGAGAAGACTACGAAGGAAATCTTCATGAGTTAAGTTTAGGTGGCGCAAATATTATATTTTTGACCCTAAAACTACTTGAATTTAAATATAGAAGATCTAGGGATACATTTGCAAATTTTTTAATAATTGAAGAACCTGAAGCACATATTCACAACCATATCCAAAAGACACTATTTGATAAATTAAATTTCTCAAATACACAAATTATTTATTCTACTCATTCGCCTCAAATATCAGAGGTAAGTAATGTTGAAAGTATGAATATTATTAGTAGAAAAGTAAACTTTTCTGAAACTTATCAACCATCTATTGGCCTTTCTCCTAAAAGTATTAATCAAGTTCAGCGTTATTTGGATGCCGTAAGAACTAATCTATTATTTGCAAAAGGTGTGATATTAGTAGAAGGTGATGCTGAAGAAATTTTATTACCTATTTTAATTAAAATAGTATTTGGAGTAAGTATAGATGAGCTTGGAATAAGTTTAATTAATATTCGTAGTACAGGTTTTGAGAATGTTGCGCAACTTTTTCATAATGATCGAATTAGACGTAAGTGTGCAATTTTAACGGATCTTGATCGCGCCATCTGCGATACAACAATATTGCCTAGTGATAATGAAAATGTTCAAAAATATAAAAGAAAAGTAGAAGCTTCACAAAAAAGTGGAGGAGAACGAAAAATTGTTTTAGATGAATTTGAAAAAAATAATATATGGATAAAAGCTTTTTATGCTGATCATACATTTGAGGTTGACTTTATTAAAGCTGGTAATGTTTCGGAAGTACAGAATATTGTTGAGAATGTCTACACAAAGACAGAAACATGTGAGCTTGCTAAAGCTGAATTAGAAAGTAAAGATGTAGCAGTTTATGGCCGTAGAGTACTGACTATGGCTAAACAGGAAGGAAAAGGGTGGTTTGCAATTTTATTAGGTGATGTTTTATCTAGTGGAACAAAAATTCCAGAATATATCATAGATGCTTTAATATTTGCTAAGCCTGATTATTCTCCTTCATTAATAGCAGATATAATAGAGTATCGGGTTAAAATACATGAAACTATTACACCTAGTGTATATGACTTTTCTGATCTTTATATGATTTTAGAAAAATTTAAATCTGGTGAAGAGGTGGAGTTATCTGAAATATTGCATGAACTGGAGCCTATAAAAAATGACCAGATTTATCTATTCATAACTAAATTATTCAACGAGTATGAATATGCTTAATTTTAACCCTAATGATCTAAATGAAGAACAAAAAAAGGCTATTTATGAAGAAAATAGCATTTTATTAGTTGCCTGTCCTGGAAGTGGTAAAACAAGAACCCTTATTTATAAAATTGCTTTTGAGTTAAATAAAATTGAGTCAAATAAGAAATTTGTTATAGCTATTACTTATACCAATAGTGCAGCTGAAGAAATTAAAGAGCGAGTAGAAGCCTTAGGTGTCGATACAGCTCAGCTTTGGATAGGTACAATTCATTCATTTTGCCTACATTGGATACTTAGACCATACTATTTATATTTGGATAATTTAAAGTATGGTTTCAGTGTAATTAATTCCTATGATACGGAAAGAATTTTAACAGAATTATGTTTAAGTTATAAAAATCCAAGAATTACTTATTGGGACTGCGGAGTAATAGCAAAGACAGATAGTATCTATTTGACTTGTATTGATACTGCTAAGCACTCTTCATTATCAAAGATAATGAATGAATATTATGCCATTTTGGAAAAAAATAAACAAATTGATTTTGAACAAATATTGAAATACTCATGGGATCTACTTAATAAAAATTCGATTATTAGCAAATCCCTTAGCAATATATTTTCAATAATATTAATTGATGAATATCAAGATACTAAAGAAATTCAATACTATATACTTGCAGAAATATTAAAATCAAATTATGGGAATACTAAAGCATTTATAGTTGGTGATCCTAATCAATCTATTTATGATTCATTGGGTGGATTTCCAATGCCAAAGAATAAATTGGAAGAATTATTAGGTTTTGATTTGATAGCTTTAAGTCTTGATAAAAATTATCGATCATCCGATAAAATAGTTAAGTACTTTGACTACTTTAAAGTTAATAAAAACACTATTAATGCTTGTGGTAAAAATAAAGATTATCAAAGTATAATTACATATAATAATTCAGTGTTACTTGATAATTTAATCGATGAAATTTCTAAATTAATAACAATTAATGTTGAAGAATATAATATATCTCCTGATGATATTTGTATTGTAGCTCCACATTGGATTCATATTGGAGTTATTACTAGAAAGCTTATGGTCAAACATCCTGATTTGAGTTTTGATGGACCGGGTATGGCACCATTTTCTAGAGATATTGATAATTTTTGGTTTAAAGTTTCAAAGTTAATTTTAACAGAACCTTCACCAGATATATATATAAGAAGATTGAGGTGGTGTAATGAAATACTTAAGGAACTTGAGTTGTTAGGAATAAATATTAACCATATATCAAATAAAAGCTTTCTTAAAGTTTGTAACTCAATCAAAATTCAGGAAAATGATGGTTTGAAATACTTAGAGTTATTTTTTTCAAAGCTATTTAATGAATTAAATATTGATTGGAGATCTATTCCTTGTTTGTTGAACCATTATGATTCTTTTTTTCAAAGTTCTTGTCAAAAACTAGAAAGACTTTCATCTGAGGGTCTAAATGGGGTAGAGACTCTTGAAAATTTTAAGAAAGTTTTTAAACAGAGGGATGGGGTAACTGTCTCTACTATTCATGGGGTTAAAGGAGAGGAATATGATACGGTAATAGGCTTTGCTTTACTTGATGGGTTTGTTCCCCATTTTAGTGATTCAAATAGCGATATAAATGCGAAAATGATATTATATGTCTTGGCATCAAGAGCTAGAAAAAATTTACATTTAATATCAGAAAAAAAGAGAGGCCCTTTTAATCGTTATAATCCAGAGGGAAAGGAGCCAACTCCACATTTACTAGAATATGCTTATCAATATGATGAATTATAATCTATTAATAATTTTAAACAATAAATAAATGTTATTAATTTTATATAAAAGCAAGAATTATAAAATTATGAGTTCTTACTTTTTCTTCAATCTATCCTAAATCATAATTAATGATTACGAGCTATCATAGTAAATTTTATTCAAATAACTTCGAGAAAAACGATGAAAAATATTGAAATTTTAGAGATAAATGAAATTGGCGATTATGAAGAAGACCTATCGCTATTGTTAGAAGATTCTGTAAATAACGGAGCTTCTATAGGTTTCTTATCTCCCGTAGAAAAGGACGATGTTTTAAATTATTGGCGTGAGGTCAACCATAAATTAGCACAGGGTAATAGTCGTCTATGGATTGCTATTCAACAAGGAAAGGTTGTCGGTAGTGTCCAATTGTCTTTGATGAGTAAAAAGAACGGTGTTCATAGAGCTGAAGTTGAAAAACTTATGGTGCTTACATCTGCAAGAAAACAAGGAATAGCAACATTACTAATGAATGAACTAGAAAATTTCTCACGAGAAAAGGGCTTGCGCTTACTCGTCTTAGATACACGTGAAGGCGATGTGTCCGAACTTTTATATAGCAAAATTGGATTTGTTCGTGTGGGTGTCATTCCGAGTTTTGCATTAAGTTCAAATGGGAACTATGACGGCACAGCTATTTATTATAAAAAAATAAGCTGATAAGGTCTAATATATACCAAATCCGCTTATTTTAGGTTTATCAATGATTACTATAAAATAATACTATCTCGCCTTAGGACGACTAAAAACTTTTGCTAAAAAATTGATTTGTTCATCTAACAATCTTTCTTGCCATGATCCGGTGTAAAAATCAAAATGATCAATTGGATATTCCAATAATTCAACTTTACCTTTTGCTAAATTAGCAGACTTGCGAGCAGGGTCAGGTGGAGCAACTTGATCATTCGTACCAACTTGTACCAGTAAAGGGCAATTTATTTGATGGGCGAAATTAATTGGTCGATTTCTTGCTACCTCTAAAGCTGTACGAGCACATACTTCGTTACGCCATGTTGGGCCTGCCATTGAAGTATATAAGGTTTCTGCTCCAGGTGTGCTAATCATTGCAGTAGTACCAGGTTGTCCCACAATCGGAATAACATGTGCTTCGTGACCTAACAGTGAACAGGCTAAGTCTTTTAAACCGTGAGCTACAGCAACTGTTAACTGTTTAAGTCCACCATAACGTAAGATCTGCGTAAGTGCAGCTAGGCCATCTGTAGCTGGATTCATAGATATTACAGCGGATATTTTGGGATCTTGAGCTGCTACGACCATCACATGTCCACCCGAATAAGATGTTCCCCAAAGTACTATACGGTGTCTATCAACATTGGGTAGGCTTCGTACAGCTGCAATCGCTGCATGATAGTCTTCACGCTGATTTTTATAAGAAACATTCTGTCTTGGAAAACCACCAGATTCTCCGAAACTACGATAATCAAATATAAATGTATCAAAGCCAGCTTTGCTAAATGGCTCTGCAAAATGTAATAACCCTGTATCTTTCGTACCTCCGAAGCCATTTCCCATAATAATGCATGGGCGGCCTCGAGAACTTTTGTATTTATCGGATGTAGTCGGGATGTACCATGCTGAACACGTAATTCCTTTACTGGTAAATGTAATATTTTCCATAATATTTGCCTACTATATTTAGTCTCTTATTTACGCTTTAAATATAAATAAGAGACTTTAATTTTGATTGTAGTATTAAGCTTTGATCTTCAATTCATCCAAATTTGACTCTGGAACGACCGCCAATTTTTTCTTAGGCAACAGAGCAGTGAACTGTAATGATTTATCGACTACAGGACCTTTATTGAGTCTTTCTAAATCAAATTCATAATCATGCTTAAATTGCCATGATCCTTCTGTTCCAGCCATTGGGAACTGAGCTAAACCACGTTGAACATATCCTGGACTCAAATCAACAAACGGAACTCGCTTCATGTCTTTATTAACAATCACTGGCGTAAATGTTCCGTATTTATTCTCATCCATGTAGTCAAGTAGACGGCAGAAATATTGCCATACCAAGTCTACTTTTAAAGTCCATGCGATATTGGTATAACCAAATGCAAATGCAAAATTTGGAATATCAGACAGCATCATAGACTTATAAATGGTGGTATCTGGATAGTCGATTTTCTTACCGTCAACAGTAAGCTGAATCTTACTAAATGCCAGCATGTTTAAACCCGTTGCAGTAATAATAATATCTGCTTCAAGTGTTTTTCCTGACTTCAATAAGATTCCTTCTTTAGTAAAGCAGTCAATATGATCTGTCACAACAGAAGCTTTACCCGACGAAATTGCTTTAAACATGTCTCCATCTGGTACAACACATAAGCGTTCATCCCATGGATTGTATTTTGGTGAGAAATGAGTTGATACATCAAAACCTTTAGGCAGTCTGCGTTTTACATCTGCAATAAGTAGGCGGCGCATCACATCTGGAAAACGGCGGCTTAATTTATACATTCCTCGGCTGAGTGCAATATTTTTCTTACGAATAATTTCATATGCACGTTGAGGCGAGAGAACTTTATTTAAAGCCAGTGCAATAGGGTCGACACTTGGCATTGCAATCACATAACTCGGTGATCTTTGAAGCATAGTGATATGGTCAACATCTTTAGCCATAGCTGGGATTAAGGTGACCGCTGTAGCTCCACTACCAATTACGACAACTTTTTTGCCTGAATAGTTGAGGTTTTCTGGCCAGTGTTGAGGATGAACGATTTGACCTTTAAAGTCTTCGCTTCCCTGAAACTCAGGCGAATAACCATTATTATAATCGTAGTAACCTGTGCCCATAAGCAGGAAGCGCGAACGTAAGATGACTAAATTTTTTTGGTCTTTTTGTTTGACTTTAACAGTCCACATGCCTTCACTTGATGAGAATTCCGCACTCGTTACATAACTGTTAAATTGAATATGTTGGTCAATACCATTTTCACTAAGGGTTTCCTGCAAATAATCACAGATCATTTGCGCGCTACCGAAAGTCTTTTTATTGGTCCAAGGCTTAAAACCAAATGCAAAAGACTGCATATCTGAATCGGAGCGGATGCCAGGGTAACGGAAAAGGCTCCAAGTACCACCGATTTTTTCTCGACCTTCAAGAATTAAGAAAGTCGAATTTGGACGATATTTCTTTAAATGATATGCTGCGCTAATACCAGCAATCCCTGCACCAATAATGAGAACTTCTGCATCTAAAGGTTGAGTAAAACCAGTGTTCTTGTTCATGATATTCACCCTGCTAATTTTTGAGCCATTGCATGCGTTATGTTTGCAGCAGCTTCAATGCCAGACTCTAAAGCACCTTCAATTCCACCCATGGTCATAGTTGCGATATCACCACCAGCAAAATGAATATTTCCATGAGGTTTGCGTATGAGGGGAGCAGCACCTGTTAAATTGCCTGGGCGATGATGTACCCAAGTTCCTTGCGCGAAAGGATCGGTGGCCCAGTTATGTGACGCGACTTCAAGTACTTCAATGTCTGGGCTAAACATCTGTAAAGCTTTTTGAACAGCTTCAACATTATTCACATCAATAGTTGATTCATCAGAAATGAAACATACTAAAAGTGAATCATCTCCATGTTCATATTCAACACGAACGGTATTAATTGGGTTTTGTCCAACAGGAGCGAATGCAACAAAAGGCTCGATTTTTCCACGTACACGTGCCCATAATTTAGCGGTACGCATTGGATGTTTTGCATCAATCATATCCTGAACAGCTTTATTAACCTCAGGTGTAATTTTGATGTCAGATAAAACATTTAGTGGAACAGCAACCAGAGCTTTTTTTGTCACAATCTTTTCACCAGATTGCGTAGTAACTACAACTTGTTTACCTTGATCATCTATCGCTGCAACTGGGGTAGTAAGTCGTAATTCAGCACCTGAATCATTGTAAATAGCTCTTACTAGTTTTTGTGTGCCGCCTGCAATTGGCCAAGAACCTGCAACTTCAAAGAAGGCTCCCCAATTTCCAAAATATGTAGCGGCCCAAAATAAGATTTGAGCGACACCTTGTTCATCCCAAGAATAAACTAGAGTCGATAACAATCCATCTAAAACGTCACGTTCATAAGTTGATAAATTTAAGGCATCAAGACGATCTCTTAATGTTTGTTTTTCAAGCTCGCTAGTATCGATAGCATTTACATCATAAGGAAGAGGGAACCACTGACGAGCATCATTAAAGAAAAGTGTTAGTAATGGTTCAGCAACAGCTGCATATTCAGCTTGAGTACCCGTATGTAATTTCCCTTCAGCAAACCAAACCGTTTTATCAACTTCTGTAGGAGGATTTAAGCCAATGCCATAGCGTTGTAGTTCTCTCCAAATATAAGGTTGAGTCCAGTGTGCGTAACCGCCACCAAATTCAACTTGTCGTCCAAATGCTTCACCCGTAAAAGTTCGCCCACCAATACGGTCACGTGCTTCTAATAATACAACTGTATGACCAGCATTACTTAAATCACGCGCTGCAACGACACCTGCACACCCAGCCCCAATCACGGCTATATCGTAATCATATTTGTTCATAGTACACTCTCCACGATTTCAGCACGTGGTGTACCTACGCGTTCAAGTGCAGTATAGAAAGCTTCTGGTTCAGCCCAGTCTTCTGGTGCAAAAGCACCACTTCGTTTCCCAGTTTCATCAAGCGCTAACACCATAAATGCTGCACAAGCTGTACCTGTAATTGCTGCCATATCTTTAAATAAATATGGATCTTGTTTTGCAGTTATTGTTCGACGTATTGCGACAGCAGGTCTACCATTTTTTGTTCCATATACTCTCGCTAATAAACCGCCTCTGTATTGGTAAGTCTGTCCAATAGCAGATTTTGTAAGAAACTCTACCATTGCAGAGAATGTAGATTCTTTACGTTTAACTTGGCCCATCATGCCACTGATAGCAGCTTTCCAACCTTTGACTGAACCTAATTTGTTATTTAACAAATCTTCTAGAAAATCGACGCCTTCTTTAACAGTCATTTCACCACTGTGAACAGCTAAACCGACTCCACGACCAAGACCATTAAATGGTGCTGGATCAAGACCACCCAAGCAGCGGATACGTTGAGCATTTGGGTATTTACGCGGTAAAGTAACTGGTTCTGGATGAGCTGTTTCATATAGAAGTATTTCATCTAGATCTGCACCTAAAGGAGCGTAACCAATTTCAACAAAGGTTTCATGATTTACACGTTTGCCACCTTCCCAAGTTAAACAGTCTCCCGCGGTAATATGCAGGAAATGTTCAAGTACGGCGCGGCCAATCCCAGGGCGTTCATCACCTACAAGCCAGCAACAATCAATATTTTCAACTGTATCTAATTGATTTGCTGCATCAACAACTAATACATTAGACATACCTGGTGAAGCACCACAACCTACATAAATTGGAATGCCAGCTGCTTTCGCCTTTTCATGAAGTGCAAGCGCATGTTCGGTACTTTCAACGTCATCATCAAAATCTAAATAAGGTATTTTTGCTTCAAGACAAGCTTCAATAACAGGAGCAGAAGTTCGAATGTAGGGCCCAGCTCCAAGTACAACTAAATGAGCTCCTTTAATTACTTCTCGTAAATTTTCCTTGTCATATAGATCTAATCGCTGAGCTGATGCAAGCCCCTTAGGTAGCTTATCTATAAGAGAAGAGAGTAATTCAGGGCGAATATCACATAGTACAAGTTCCCAATCACCTTTTGCTTTAGCAAAACGTTCGATCGCTAATCGACACATTTCACCCGCTGCACCAATAAATACAATACGACGACTCATTTGAATTCTCCTTAGAATCAGCAACCCATGCTGATTACAACTTTATTTATTTCCATAGTTCCAAAACTCCCTGGAACGATCGTTCATGGCGTCTCACTTTGTTGAGATTAGATTGAAGTGAAATGCTGTAATTATTTTTAAAACATTAATTACACAATGTCAATGACATGGTGTAATTGTAAAATAAACATTAAAATCATTCATTTAAAACATAGTGTTTTGCTGGGTTAATTATAAGTATTCATCTAATTCAGTAGATAATTAAGTAAAATCAATTAGTTGAAGAGAGAAGCTCTCTAATACTTTTTAAAAAATAGATAATTCTTTTTTTCAATCATCTTGCTTGTTTAATTCGGAAAGATTGTTCTACACTTACATTGTGTAAATAAAAAAATTGGAAATCATGACAGTTTCACGCCGACGTCCTAAACATGACCCTAAAGAATCTGAGCGAGAAATTTTAAACGCTGCAGAGCAGTTTTTAAGTGAGAGACCTTTTCGCGAATTAAATGTTGATGAGGTAATGCGCCGTACTGGATTAAAACGGCCAGCATTCTATGTGCATTTTCGTGATAAATATGATTTAGCCTTACGCGTTGTAGAAGATATTGGGCAAGAATTATTTGTTTTATCAAACCGTTGGTTAAAGGGAAATAATTTTCCTATAGATGCCTTATCAGCCATTGAAGGTATTGTTCAGGTTTATCAGAAACATGGTGCTGTACTACGTGCATTATCAGATGCTGCCGTAGCTGATGAAAGGGTAGAGCAAATTTATCGTGCGCTAATAAATGATTTTATAACGGCTACGGCTAAACATATTCGTGAAGAACAACTTGCGGGACGTATAACTAAAGAAATTAATGTGGATGAGACAGCTAGAGCTTTGATTCTATTAGAGGAAAGGTATTTATCCGAAGTATTCGGCCGTAATCCACAAGGTAATCCAACTGTAGTGGTTGAAGTGCTACATAATATATGGATATCAACACTTTATGGAAATAATCCTAATTTAAAGAGTTAGGACAATATTTTTAAATTTCCCTTTATAAAAATAATTAATTTTAGACGATCTAGTTCAATTTTTTGAAACTGGATAAGCAGATTTTACTAATTAAAGTTCTCTTTTTATAAAATAAATAACTGAAAAATATAATTATATTTTTATTTTAAATTACTGCACTCGCAATTACACTAAGTCATTGACATGATGTAATTGTGAGTGCAGTATATATTTTGCTCACACCAAGAATGGTGAGGAAATGAGCCATATCTAACGAGTAGGAATAATAAAGGTCGTTATAGATAAATTTAGAATATAGGGAATTATAATGGACAAATTTACATGCATGGATTTTGCATCTTCAAAACAAACTATAGCTTTTAAAAAGGATTTAAATTCAAATAATTTTTTGTTTTTAAATAGAATTTACTTTAAAAGCTTATGTGTTTTTATAAGTGCATTTGGTTCATTTGCCAGTACTATGGTTCACGCTTCAGCCTTGGAACAATCAGGTCAATCTATCTTGCCATTTCTAGAAAATGATAATTACGCAGAAGCAAATTTTTTTGCAGTTGATTCATCTGTTTCTGGCATAGTTAAAGATAGAGCCGATCTTATACGAGATAATCAAAGTTGTGATACAGGAGATATTGCAGAAAGTACGCAATTTTATACAGCTGCTCTAAAGTTACAACTCACAGATCGTTTAAGTTTTGGTGTGTTATACGATCAGCCTTTTAGTGCTGACATTAAATATCCGGCACGTTCTAATAATAGTTACTTTGATAATGATGTTAGTCATCAAGGTACATTCGTAAAAGCCGACACTCAAAATTTAAGTATGATCTTTGGTTACTCGCCAGTTGAGCATTTTCAGATTTATGGTGGACCAGTTTATCAAACAGTAAAGGCTAACCTAGGTCTTAGAGGCAATGCCTATACTCAGGCCTTTAATGGCTATAATGCTAAGTTTAAACAAGAAGGCGAAGTCGGTTGGTTGTTAGGGGGAAGTTATCAATTACCCGATCTTGCATTAAAAGCAGCGGTAACCTATCGGTCCAAAATCAAATATAAATTTCAAGTAGATGAAGATATTTATGGTCAACCATTACATCTTGTTGAAAATGAGAGAACCAAATTAGAGACTCCTGCATCATTAAATATTGATTTTCAAACAGGCATTTCTGAACAATCTCTTGTTTATATGAATTTAAGATGGGTGAATTGGAAAGAGTTTAAAACTCGTCCTCCACAATATGGAGCCCTCTCTGAAATTGTAATGAAAGAAGCTACTGGAGGGGAATATACCCAAGGTTTTAAGCTCGATTCTTATCAAAAAGATCAATATAGTGCAACCTTGGGAATAGCGCGGCAATTTACAGAAAAATGGGCTGCTTCAACAGATATAAGTTGGGATTCAGGCACGGGTGATCCTGCATCAACGATGGGGCCAATAAAAGGTTCGTGGTCGCTTGGTGTAGGTGTCCAATTTAACCCCGCTAAAAACTACTTTATAGCTGGTGGCATAAAATATTATTGGTTAGGAGATACTAAAACTGAAGATGGAACTTACTACTTGCCAATAGAAGGAATCAAACTCTTCGCAGAACAAGCAGATTTTAAAGGTAATCATGCAGTTGCCTATGGTTTAAAATTTGGATATCGATTTTAAAATTTAAATGGAGTGGTTGAGTTTAACTGCTTCATTACTAATAGGGCTTAATTGTTATGGGAAAATCTAAAGAATAGCTGTACACATAAATTATATAAGTTTTTTTAAATGTGTATAGCTTTTAAGTATTTTTCTAGTTGAATTTCAATAGCTTATGTTTTGTTGAAATATTAGCCAAGAGCTTAGGCAGGCCAAGAATTTTTCTAGTTTTAGTTCCAAATGCCATTCTCGAGACATAAATGTTTAAAAGGCGATTTAGAAAAAGAAATCTATATAGCAGCCAGTAGTAGCCACAAAATAAAGCTCGTAAAAGTGGTGTGCAGTTCACTAGGGTAAATATAAAAATGTAATTACAATTTATAGGAAGCTATGTAGAGAATTATTCTAGCTAAGATTAGAAATAGGGTTTAGCTAGTTTAAGTCGTTAAGAGTACCAAGGCCTAGTAAGTTGCTTGAGCAACATGTGCAGTTGAATAAGCTTTTAATAATTAAGTGTAGTGAAGCATAACGGTGTGGCAGCAACGTAGAGTAGCCAGAGCCTTATATATGGTAGGTTTTTAAATCTTCTATTTAACATAATATACATTATACGAACAGTTGTATAATTCAATATTGCCCCATAGCTTGGTAGCTATCTTTCATTTGTTTGTAGTGCTTATTTCTTTCTAGCTATTGCGGTACTTTTAGCTATGTGGAATGAATTTTTATTCTAATTAAATTCAGCACTAGCATCTTCTGACGTTGCTAGTGATAGATAATAAATAGGATTTATAAAATCTAATTAAATAGAAATTATGATTAGGTTTGGCTAATAATCGCTTGTTTGATTTTTATTGAGCTTTTTCTCTACCTAGCGCTCCTAGAAATTAAAACTATATTTCGCTAGACCATTTTCCTAAAATCTTTAAAGTCTATGCTAAATTCTAATTTATTAACTCTGATATGCTCCAATCCGCAATATAAAGCAAATTTAATTACAGATTGGTTGAATAGTGTGTATTTAGTCACATTTTTATTGAAATCTATATTTTATTTCTCAGTAATAATTTTGAAATATAAATTATAAATTAAAAAATGAATTATATTTTTATTAAATATTTTAATGTATATCATGTTGTTTTAATTTGCAGTCTGTTTTTTTATTAATCATTATTTTATAAATTTTTATAAATAACAATAACTTAATATTGTTTTGGTGGTTTTATTATTAATAAATTTTTAGAAA
>MTET01003096.1_pt1 | contig 21097 bp, 16 predicted proteins | sample 1042671 | NCBI WGS metagenome assembly MTET01 (sample SAMN06185814, study PRJNA358809) | soil metagenome | isolation source: garden soil control | place: India | collected 2015-05-23
TTGACTCATCAAAATGGGAAATCATTGAAGCTGGCTTAAAATGCGTACAAGGTAAACCCGTTGTTAACTCGATTTCTTTAAAAGAAGGTTATGAAGAGTTTGTAGAAAAAGCTCGCCTGTGCCGTCAATATGGTGCTGCGATTATTGTCATGGCATTTGACGAAACAGGTCAAGCCGACACCGCTGCACGTAAGCGTGAAATCTGTAAACGCTCATATGACATTTTGGTTAACGATGTAGGCTTCCCTGCTGAAGATATTATTTTTGACCCGAACGTGTTTGCAGTAGCAACAGGTATTGAAGAACACAATAACTATGGGGTCGATTTCATTGAGGCCACAGGTTGGATTAAACAAAACTTACCGCACGCCATGATTTCTGGTGGCGTGTCGAACGTTTCATTCTCGTTCCGCGGTAACGAGCCTGTTCGTGAAGCCATTCACTCTGTGTTCTTGTACCATGCCATCAAGCAAGGCATGACCATGGGTATTGTGAATGCCGGCCAAATGGCAATTTATGATGATATTCCAGCCGAGTTAAAAGAAGCAGTTGAAGATGTCATCTTAAACCAAAACCAAGGTGAGACTGGTCAGGCGGCGACTGAAAAATTGCTTGAAGTGGCTGAAAAATACCGTGGACAAGGCGGCGCTGCCAAAGAAGCCGAGAACCTAGAATGGCGTAATGAATCTGTAGAAAAACGTCTTGAATATGCGTTAGTTAAAGGTATTACAACTTACATTGATGAAGATACCGAAGAAGCTCGCCTCAAAGCCAAACGTCCTTTAGATGTAATCGAAGGCGCTTTGATGGACGGTATGAACGTGGTTGGTGACTTGTTCGGTTCGGGCAAAATGTTCTTACCACAGGTTGTGAAATCTGCACGTGTTATGAAGCAAGCTGTGGCTTGGCTCAACCCGTACATTGAAGCTGAAAAAACAGGTAGCCAATCTAAAGGTAAAGTCCTGATGGCAACTGTTAAAGGCGACGTACACGATATTGGTAAAAATATTGTAGGCGTGGTACTCGGCTGTAATGGTTACGACATTGTTGACCTTGGGGTAATGGTTCCTTGCGAGAAAATCTTGCAAACTGCAATTGATGAAAAATGTGACATCATCGGTTTGTCAGGTCTGATTACTCCATCTTTAGATGAGATGGTGTTTGTTGCGAAAGAAATGCAGCGCAAAGGGTTTAACATTCCTTTACTGATTGGTGGTGCAACAACTTCAAAAGCACATACAGCAGTAAAAATTGATCCTCAGTACCAAAACGATGCTGTGATTTATGTTGCCGATGCTTCACGTGCTGTGGGTGTTGCAACCACACTCCTTTCGAAAGAAATGCGTGGAAACTTTATTGCAGAGCACCGTGCTGAATATGCCAAGATCCGTGAGCGCTTAGCCAACAAACAGCCAAAAGCTGCAAAATTGACTTATGCTGAATCAGTTGAAAACGGTTTTAAAATTGACGAAAGCTATGTACCACCAAAACCAAATCTTTTAGGAACACAAGTTCTCACTAACTACCCTCTTGCAACCCTTGTAGAGTATTTTGACTGGACACCATTCTTCATTTCTTGGAGCTTGGCAGGTAAATTCCCGAAAATTTTAGAAGATGAAGTGGTCGGCGAAGCTGCAACAGATTTGTACAACCAAGCTCAAGCGATGTTGAAAGATATTATCGACAACAACCGTTTTGATGCTCGTGCCGTATTGGGTATGTTCCCTGCACAGCGCACTGACGCAGACACAGTGAGCGTATTTGATGAAGCGGGTCAAAATGTTACGCATACTTTTGAGCACTTACGCCAGCAATCTGACAAAGTGACAGGTAAACCAAACTTGTCTTTGGCAGATTACATTCGTAATGACCGTGAACAACAGGACTACTTAGGCGGATTCACTGTATCGATTTTTGGTGCAGAAGAACTGGCAAATGAATACAAAGCTAAAGGTGATGACTACTCTGCAATTTTAGTGCAGTCATTGGCAGACCGTTTTGCTGAAGCTTTTGCCGAACACTTGCATGAACGCATTCGTAAAGAGTTCTGGGGCTATAAAGCGGATGAGCACCTCAGCAATGAAGAACTGATTAAAGAGAAATATGTCGGTATTCGCCCTGCACCGGGTTACCCCGCTTGCCCTGAGCACTCTGAAAAGGCAGTGTTATTTGACTGGTTAGGATCTACCGACAAAATTGGTACTAAACTGACTGAACACTTTGCAATGATGCCGCCATCTTCGGTAAGCGGTTTCTATTATTCTCATCCACAAAGTGAATACTTTAACGTGGGTAAAATCTCACAAGACCAACTTGAAGATTATGCAAAACGTAAAGGCTGGACACTAGATGAAGCGAAACGTTGGTTAGCGCCGAATTTAGATGATTCGATTGCTTAAGTTGATATAAATAAACCTGATTAAAAAATAGGGCGTGAAGGAATTTCCATCACGCCCTTTTCAATTTGAAAGTTTAATCTTTCTACTTCAAATGTGACTTAATCTTCTCTTTGACTGCTTCAGTTGAAATACCATAGCGATCATGCAAAGTGGGTAATGCGCCTGCATCTAAAAATGCATCTGGCAAACCAATCATGTCAAAACGAGGATGTTGTCCATTTTTTAGAAGTAGTGAACCGACTGCTTCGCCTAACCCACCAATCACTGAATGATTTTCGGCAGTTAAAACAGGTCGGCCACCTTTTGTGACTTCATCTAAAATAGTTTGTTCATCTAGAGGCTTAATGGTCGGTACATGTAGCACTGAAACCTCAATGCCCTCTTTTTCAAGCTCTTCGGCTGCCTCAAGCGCACGCATGGTCAATAAACCAGTCGAAATAATGAGTAAGTCTTTACCGGGTTTAATCACCTGTGCCTTACCCAATTTAAACTGGTAGTTGTATTTATCGAGCACTAATGGAACCTGACCACGCAATAAACGCATATATACGGGGCCATTATGCGCGGCAATCTGAGGAATTGCCTGTTCTATTTCTAAGGCATCACATGGATCGATAATCATCAAGTTCGGCATAGCTCGGAAAATCGCAATATCATCTGTCGCTTGATGACTTGGGCCATAACCCGTGGTTAGCCCCGGAAGTGCTGCCACAATTTTGACATTCAGGTTATCTTCTGCAATTGCCATACAAATAAAGTCATAGGCACGGCGTGATGCAAACACAGCATAGGTCGTCGCAAAAGGAACAAATCCTTCACGAGCAAGTCCTGCTGCTGCGCTCATCAAAAGTTGTTCTGCCATGCCCATTTGGAAAAACTTGTCGGGGTTTTCTTTGGCAAAAATATGTAGGTCTGTATATTTTGATAAATCTGCTGATAAACCTACGATATCGTCACGCTCTTTTGCCAAGGCATTCAGTGCATGTCCAAATGGAGCTGGTTTAGTCGGTTGGCCCTCGGCAGCAATAGAAGCAATCATTGCAGAAGTGGTTAGTTTTTTCTTAGGAGGATTGGCTAACTGGCTCATGGTGTATTCCTTACTGTCCGTAGTGGGTCAAAATATTTAAAGCATCGTCCCATTCATGTTCATCAACACGAATAAAGTGTGTTTTTTCGCGGCTTTCCAAGAACGACACGCCTTTACCCATTTTGGTGTCACAAATAATGACGCGTGGGCATGCTCCTTCATGGTTTCGCGCTTGATCGAATGCTTCAAGCAAAGCTTCCATGTTGTTGCCATCCACACGTTGGGTGTACCAACCAAATGACTGCCAACGATCAACAATTGGCTCAAACGCTAAAATTTCGCTGGAGTGCCCATCTGCCTGCTGATTATTCACATCAATAATGGCAATTAAGTTATCTAGTTTCCAATGCGAAGCAGACATCACGGCTTCCCATGTTGAGCCCTCATTTAGCTCTCCATCAGAAAGTAAGTTATATACAAAAGCATCCGACTTTTTCTGTTTCAGCCCTAAACAAGCACCGACTGCAATTCCAAGACCATGCCCCAATGAACCACCTGTAATTTCCATACCCGGTGTGTAAGAAGCCATGCCCGACATTGGTAACCGACTGTCATCGGCTCCGTAGGTTTCAAGTTCTTCAAGCGGAATAATTTTTGCTTCAATTAAGGCTGCATAGAGTGCAATTGCATAGTGCCCAATAGACAGATAAAAACGGTCACGGCCTTCCCATTCAGGGTTCTCTGGCTGATATTTCATGGCATGAAAATAAGACACGGCGAGCAAATCTGCTGCCCCTAAGGCTTGCCCAACATAGCCTTGGCCTTGTACTTGCCCCATACGTAAAGCATGTTGGCGAATGTGATAGGCACGTTGTTGCAACTCGGCAATTTGGCCTGCTTTATCAACATTTAACATTGTCATTTACTATTCCTTATTAACGATTGACCAGTTTTGCCGGAACACGCAGAACCAGACTGGCACCGAAAATTAATACTGCTGTGATTAAGAACATGCCGATTGCATTTGAACCTGTGTTGGTAGTGACCCAACCGATCAAATAAGGTGAGCAAAATCCTGCAAGATTGGCGAAGCTATTCACTGCTGCAATACCTGCCGCTGCGGAAACACCACCCAAAAAGTTGGTCGGTAACATCCAGAATAAAGAGGATGCCGTCAGCACACCTGAGGCTGCGATGCAAAGGCAAATTAAAGAGAGCGTTAGATTTGAAGCGAATAAAGTCGCAAATGTGAGTGCTATAGCGCCTGCACACATCGGAATAATTAAGTGCCAGCGGCGTTCTTGGAAATGGTCACCACTACGCCCTGCCAAAATCATGACCACAATGGCACACATATAAGGCAGGCTTGTGAGCAAACCTATATGCCAGTTATCACTAATGCCCGAATTACGAATAAGAGTTGGTAGCCAAAATGTAATGGCGTATTGCCCCATCACGACACAAAAATAAATACCTGCCAGTAGCCATAAGCGTTTATCTGCGATGAACTCTTTAACGCTAGCATGACCTTCTTTGTGCTGGTTATCCTGAGCAAGCTCTTGCTTTACCAAGTTCTTTTCGTCTTGGGTTAACCAGCTGGCGTCTTGAACTGAATCTTTTAAAACAGCTAGTACAAGTAAGCCGACAATCACTGTGGGAATAGCTTCGATCACAAACATCCACTGCCATCCAAACCAGCCATGTACGCCGCTCATTCGGTCCATGATTAAGCCTGAAAGTGGTCCACCAATCATTCCTGAAATTGGAATCGCGATAAACCAAAGTACGGTCATGCGTGCACGGCGGTAAGATGGAAACCAATAAGTGAGGTAGAGCAACAAACCCGGAGCTAGTCCAGCTTCAGCAACACCAAGCAAAAAACGTAAGGTGTAAAATTGCCATTCGGTTTGAACAAAAGCAAAACAACCTGACAAAATGCCCCATGTAATCATGATTCGGGCAATCCAACGTCTTGCGCCTACCTTGTGAAGTACAATGTTACTTGGTACTTCACAGAGGAAATAACCAATAAAGAAAATCCCTGCGCCTAGACCATATACAGCTTCACTAAACTGTAAATCGCTCATCATTTGGAGCTTGGCAAAACCCACGTTTACTCGATCTAAATAGGCACAAAAATAACAAAGCATTAAAAATGGCATGAGCCGAAATGCAATTTTTCGATAGGCAGATTTACGAACCGCCGTATCTACTTCAGATGAAAATACTGTATCCATCATGCGAATCCCTTTACATTTGGCCACAGTATCCTCTTGTGACCATCATTCTATTTTTAGTTTTGAAATAGTGAGCGATTAATGAATCAGCATGCCACCATTTACATCGAGTGTGACACCAGTTAAGTAAGCTGACAGATCACTTGCCAAAAATAATGCTGCATTTGCAACATCTTGCGCTTTACCTAAGCGGCCGAGTGGAATACCTGCCAAAATGTCATGACGACGGTCATCATTCATTAAACCACCAGTAATATCAGTCTGGATTAGACCTGGAGTAAGAGAATTTACACGAATCTGATCAGCACCAAACTCACGAGCCATCGCTTTTGCCAGACCTAACACGCCTGCTTTGGCAGCGCTATAGTGTGGCCCGCCAAAAATACCACCACCACGTTGTGCTGAAACTGAAGATAAGCACACAATGCTTCCGCCACCGTTTGCTTTCATAGATGGAATAACAGCTTGCGACATAATCAGTGTTCCGCGCAGGCTGACATCTAAAATACGGTCATAGTCATTACGTTGAATATCAAGGGTTTTAACTGGCTGAGTAATACCAGCATTGTTAATTAAAATATCAATCTTGCCATAGTGCTGTAGTGCTTGTTCAACAGCTACTTTGACCTGTTCTTCGTTCGCAACGTTTGCAGCAAGGCCTAAATGCCCTTCACCAAGCGCTTTTGCAGCGTTTTGGCTTTGAGCAAGATCTAAATCAACAATAATGATTTTGGCACCCTGTTGTGCAAAGATTTCTGCGGTTGCTCGCCCAATTCCACGTTCTGATGCTGCACCGGTAATTAATGCCACTTTTCCTTGTAGTAACATATTCAATCCTCTTTTACGCTTTATTTCCTGAGTTCTGACTTAGAATCTCTTTTTTCACAAAGTCCAGCAATCATCTCGAATTCAACAAGGCATGAAAAAAATTCATGCCTGTGCTATTTTCAAATAAGTTTTAGGGATAAAAACGGATCATTTCATGGATAGTAGTGAAAACAATTTCAACCAGATGCCCTCAATTAAAACCTTACAGGCTTTTGAACAAACCGCCCGTTTCGGCAATGTTGCCAAGGCAGCCGAGCATTTGAATCTCACTCCTTCGGCAGTGAGTCACCAAATTGCTAAGCTTGAAGAAATGATTGGGCAGAGTTTATTTATTCGTGGTGCGCGTGGTGTGACACTGACCCCTTCTGGCGAACGCTATTTTCAAGATGTCACCACCATTTTGCATAACCTCATGTTAGCGACTGAAAAAGCTGCCGATAAAAGCCCTAAAGACAGTTTATATATTCATTCATCCCCAAGTTTCGGTTTGCTTTGGTTGCTCCCTCGCCTCGAGTCATTTAAAGAAAAGTTCCCCATGATTCAGGTCAACTTGTCATGTTCTTATGAAAATTTGCACTTTACTCGCGACAAGATCGACATTGATATTCGTCATGGTTTGCCCAACTGGACAGGGGTAGAAATCAGAACGATTCGTAATGAAAAGCTTGAAGTGCTTGCGTCCCCTAAGCTGCTGGAACGTAGTCCGGTTTATAAACCTCAAGATTTATTAAAAAAAGAACTGATTTTATCGCGCTCGACCTTAGTCACTTGGCCACAATGGTTTGCCCATCAGGGTCTAACTATTCCTGAGTTTCCCTACACTTTGAGTTTTGACCGCTCTTATATGTCACTTGAGGCGGCCACACACGGGCTAGGTTTTGTTTTAGAAAGTAATTTGCTTACCCAAAATTATTTAGAATCTGGGAAATTAGTTAGAGTTTTTGCAGATGAGCTATCGATTCCAATCTCTGCTCATCACTTGGTATATCCACGAACCCACCAATTTATTCCTAAAATTGAGCTATTTTTAAACTGGATTCATGATGAATTGGCAGGCTGAGAAATCATTTCTTAAATGATTTGAATTTGCTCAACTCTTAAGTGATACATCATCTCTCGAACAAATACAAAGTAGGTAAAAATATAAAGCTCATCTGGAGCCACTTGGTTTGTGTAGTAGCTTAAACGCTCAATAAAATCATTAAAACCATGCTCAAGCTCAGTACGGCTGATGTACTTTTTAGCATTAAAAAATAACTGACTGAGGTGTGTCATAGCAGCATCAGACGTAACAGCTACACCACTTATATTTAGATTTCTGAGGGGTTTTGACTCGATGATTTCTTCAATAAAGTAAATCATCTTTTCGATCACAAGCTCATCAATCACACCATGGCTGATACTTTTTGAATTAACAAAACCTAAGCCCTGCTCAAGGTGAATGTGTTGGCTGTCTACATCAAACGAGAGACTATTTAGACCAAGTGAAAATTTTAAAACCGAGTCGGGATGAGTCATAAAAATAGCTTACCGTTGAGTTTTGCTCATAAGATTAATTTCTTTATAACCTTAAATTATGCAAGTTTGTTCAATATTTAGAGTTAATGGCATTAAGCATCATTAACACTATCTATAATAAAAACCTCTTTAAAAAGATGAAAAATCAATCTTATATTCATCCAATCCTACGATTAAAAAATAGAGTATAAACATGAAAAAATTAGTAATTTTAGGTATTACGATTTATAGCTTTGCACAACTTACCAATGCAGCCACATTAAATGTAAAACCATATGGCACAACTCAAGATGGTCAAAAAGTTGATCTATACACCATGAGCAATAACAAAGGAGTCTCAGTTTCTTTTATTAGCTTCGGTGGTGTAATTACACAGATTTTGACTCCCGATGCACAAGGTAAACAAAATAATATTGTTTTGGGCTTTGATGATCTAAAGGGTTATGAAGTCACTGATACCAAGGAAGGCATTCATTTTGGCGGATTAATTGGTCGTTATGCGAACCGTATTGGCAATGCTAAATTTAACTTAGATGGAAAAACGTATAACCTTGAAAAAAATAATGGGCCGAATTCATTACATAGCGGTAATCCCGGTTTTGATAAACGTGTTTGGCAAGTTAAGCCCCTCGTTTCTAAAGGTGAAACCGTTAAAGCTTCTCTTAAGTTAACCAGCCCAAATGGTGATCAAGGTTTTCCCGGAAAATTAGATGTAGAAGTAATCTACAGTCTTTCAGATCAAAATGAATTCCAGATCGAATATAAAGCCAAAACTGATCAACCGACAGTCGTCAATCTCACCAACCACAGTTATTTCAACTTATCAGGCGCTGGCAATAACCCTTATGGCGTGCTAGATCATGTTGTACAACTCAATGCAGACCGTATATTGGTAACCGACCAAAACTCCTTACCAACAGGTGAAATTGCTTCAGTTGCAGGTACACCTTTTGATTTTCGGACGCCTAAGGCGATTGTGAAAGATATTCGAGCGAATAATCAGCAATTGGCCTATGGATATGGCTATGACCAAACTTGGGTAATTAATCAAAAGTCTCAAGGGAAACTCAATCTTGCAGCTATTGTGCTTGACCCAAAATCTAAACGAACCATGCAGGTTTTAACCACTGAACCAAGCGTTCAAATGTATACAGCCAATCATTTACTCGGAAATGTTACTGGTGCAAATGGCGTACTCTATCGACAAGCAGACGCGCTAGCATTAGAAACACAGCATTTTCCAGACAGCCCTAATCAACCATCCTTCCCTTCTACACGTTTAAACCCGAATCAAACTTATAACAGTGTTACCGTATTTAAGTTTGGTGTTCAAAAATAGTCTTTTCAATGAGGCTATGTTCATATTAAAAAGACTCTCAGCTAAGTATGGCTGAGAGTCTTTTCATTTATTTTACTTTTGTGTTGGGTAAAAATGCAGTTGCAAAACCAAGTAATGGCAACAATGAACATAAACCAAATACCCATTCAATGCCGTTAATATCGGCTAAATGCCCCAACCCAGCTGCGGCTATACCACTTACCCCAAACATAAGACCAAACATTAAACCTGCAATCATACCTACACGGCCCGGAACGGCTTCTTGTGCGTAAACCACCATCGCTGCAAAAGCCGATGACAACACCAAACCTGCAATAATTGAGAAAACTGTTGTCCAAAATAAGTTTGCATACGGCATCATTAATGCAAACGGTGCCATACCAACAAATGAAACCCAGATAACCGCTTTACGGCCAATTTTGTCACCAATTGGGCCACCTGCAAATGTGCCTAAAGCAACGGCTGCCAAGAAGGCAAACAAATGCAACTGAGCTGTTTGAATACTGATATGGAACTTTTGAATAAGATAAAAAGTAAAGTAGTTACTAATGCTAGCAATGTAGGTAAATTTGGCAAACATCAGCACACTAATTGTGCTCAAAGCAATAATCAGCTTACGGCCATGCAATTTAGTATGTGCTTGGGTAGCACGTGCAACCACCTGACTTTTAGCATGGCTCACTGTCCAACGGCTTACACCAAATAAAACCCAAATCGCCAAAAGTGCAAATATCACTAAGCCGGCAACTGCATGCTGTCCAAATGGGACAATGAGTAAAGCTGCCAACAATGGCCCAATGGCAGTACCCGTGTTTCCGCCCACCTGAAAAGTCGACTGAGCTGTACCGAAGCGCCCGCCCGATGCCATTCGTGCCACACGTGAAGCCTCTGGATGAAAGGTTGCAGACCCGACCCCAATCAACGCAGATGCACATAACAACACAGCAAAACTTGGTGAAAATGCTAACAAGATAATGCCGCAGAATGTGACAACCATTCCGAGTGGAAGAAGATATGGTTTTGGATGTTTATCGGTATAAAGTCCAATCCAAGGCTGTAGCAGTGAACCTGTAATTTGATATACAAACGAGATTAGGCCAACCTCCGCAAAACTCAGCGAAAAGTTTGCTTTTAGCATTGGATAGATGGCTGGTAGCACTGCCTGAATTAAATCGTTCAGTAAATGCGCAACTGCCACGGCGCCTACAATTTTAATAATCATTCCTTGAGGCTGATCATTTGCAACGGTATTGGCAATACCATCTTTCAATTGTATTGAAGACGTCATACCTGAAAAACTCCAATATTTTTAAATGAGATACTTATTGTAAATTGTCGCTTATAAAGTTATCTTCCAATAATCATCGTATAAGTGACAATTTTTAGGATAGTTTATGTCCGATTCTCTTATTCAGTCTGATTTATCTGAACTGGTGATTGGGCTATCTTCCGAGCATTCTTACCGAGAAATCACTCCTACCCATACGCATACACGTGCGCAGTTTTTATATGCGTCCACTGGCAACATTCAGGTGTTTACACCTAATCATGTGTGGATTGTGCCACCCATGTGTGCATTATGGATTCCAGCACATGTAGAGCACAGCGTGATTTCACTGAGTCACGTTAAGTTAAATACGGCATTAGTTGAAGTAAATGCAGCAGCTTTAATGGGACAACATTGCTTTATTATTCGAGTCAGTAACCTGTTACATGAGCTTTTGATTCGTTTAAATGAAATTGAACGAGAGGACACTCCAAATACAGCGACCTCTCAAGAGCTCTCCCGTTCTTTACAAATTTTGATTTTTGAAGAAATCCATCGGGCCAATTTATTGCCTATTCAGATTCCGTGGCCGAAAGACAAAAGACTATTAAAAATTTGCCAAGAGTTATTACATACTCCTGACATTTCAAAAGATTTAACAGATTGGGCCGATGATATTGGTGCGAGTTCTAGAACTTTAATGCGCATGTTCCAAAAAGAAACGGGGCTGTCTTATCGGGCATGGGTACAGCAAATGCATATTGCACTTGCCTTGAGTAAAATCGCGAATGGCGAATCTATTACTCAAATTTCAGAATCACTGGGGTATACAAACCCCAGCGCGTTCAGTGCAATGTTTAAGCGACATCTAGGAAAAACACCTCAGCAGTTTAGAAGTGCCGCGATGTCGCTATAAGTCTTTTTTTTTGCAGGTAGGTCATGCTTTTCGAGCAAATCATCGAAATCATGATAGACATGCAATTCTCGATCTTTACCAGTTCTGGCATGATCTAGGCGCTGTTCAGGGTCGACTAAAACAAGAGTATGGCCATCATCAATCAGACGATCTACGCCTTCTAAAAACATACGTTTACCCACATCGTGGATAAGTGAAATCTGGGTTAAATCAATAACGATCGTGCTTTGGTCAGTTGTCTCGTCTTGTAAAATACGCAACAACATTTCAGCTTCGGTAAATTTCAATACACCCCGAAGTACATACACACTTAATGATGCATCTTTTCCTGTACGGTAATGACTTTGTACAATGGTCTGGGCAGAAGGTGTGCCTTCCATGAGATGTAACCCCATGTCACGAGATAATCGTTCTAAAATATCGATACCTCGAACACTATGACCATGCTCATCTAGTCGAGGTGAAAAAGCAGCAATACTGACCTGCCCCGGTAGCACACCCAAAATACCGCCTGCTACACCACTTTTAGCAGGAATACCTACAGTTGAAAGCCAGTCACCCGCTGCATCGTACATACCACAGCTCATCATGACACTGAGGACTTGTCTAACTACAGATCGATTTAATAGGCGCTTTCCAGTTCTAGGATCGACCCCGCCATTAGCAAGTACACTGCCCATACGTACCAAGTCTTTAACTGTAACCATGATCGCACATTGACGAATGTAACCATTCACAATATCGACAGGGTCAGTTTCCAAAATCCCCACCGTACGCAACATATAACCGATCGAAAGATTACGGTAGGCTGTTTTGACTTCCGAATCATAAACAGACTCATCAAAACTTAATTCACGACCAGCAAGCTCGCTCATAAAACGGCGCAGAATTTCTGCGCTATGTAAACCATGCTTGACCTGAATCAAGGAGTGTACAGTAATTGCGCCAGAGTTGATCATCGGGTTTTTCGGACGACCATCTTTACCCAATGAAATTTCATTAAAGGCTTCACCAGAAGGCTCTACCCCTACTTTCGCAAGTACTGCATCAATGCCAAGCTGTTGTAAAACATAGGCATATACAAAAGGTTTAGAAATCGATTGTATGGTGAATTCAACATCATCATCGCCAACCGAATAAATTTCACCATCTACCGTAGACATTGCTAAAGCTAATCGATTTGGGTTTGCATTTGCCAACTCAGGAATATAATCGGCGAGATGACCGCTGTTATCGATGTCACAGGCTTCTATAACATTTGCCAAATAATCTGGGAGAGGGGTTTGCATGGTCAGTAACCTTAAATGAGGAGATTTACAACATCGCGCAAAATTTCAGCACAACCTGCTGATAATATTAAAATTATATCTTTTGTAATGATTTAAATATCACGCTATAAGTATTGTAATTCCGATGACTTACCCTTTTCAAGCTCATTATAGGTTTTTCAAAACTTTAAACTAAAGATTAGCTTATTCTTTCTACAAACAATATCCCATTTAAATGATCAACCTCATGTTGAACGATACGAGCAGGAAAACCATGGAAAATCGTTTCCACCGTCTCGCCCTGAAGTGTTAAGTATTTCACCTTAACCATTTCGGCGCGTTCAACTTGTCCACGTTCGTCTGGCACACTTAAGCAGCCCTCTTCACCTAAACAAACTTCGTCTGAGAACTCTAAAATTTCAGGATTCACCATGACCACTGCTTCCATTTCGGGTGCATCGGGATAGCGTGGGTTTGGTCGAGATGCCACAATAATGACACGTTTAGAGATATAAATTTGCGGTGCGGCAATCCCTACTCCATTACGCTCAAGCATTGTTGCATGCATAGCGTCAGCAAGCTGATAAAGCCAATTACTGTTTAACTCATTTACCGAAACGGGAGCCGCAATTAGTTTTAAAATATCTTCGCCACGCTTCGCGACAGGTAGAACTACACTCATCCTTTGAATCTCTCATTAAACTGGCTATGACAAGTTTTATTGTGTCGCTGAACGACTCAAAAGAAAAGTCATTCCTACATCTGTTTTTGTTTCATCTAAAGCGTTTTTTGTTTTAAAGCTTTTTGATCAGAGCAAGTCCAATCGACGTTGCTATATAGAACAAATTTCCTCCATTTACTTTTACTTCACTTTTCCATTAATATCCAAACTTCAATTACAACAATTAAGTAAAAAATGGATCAGGAATTAACTTTGCAGGATGCGAACTATCTTAATAAAGAAGATAAACGAACCCTCGCCCTTTCTTCATTGGGTGGAGCTTTAGAGTTTTATGATTTTGTGATTTATGTATTTTACGCCAAAATCATTTCCGACCTCTTTTTCCCCAGCACACTTAGTCCGTTTTGGGCCATGCTTAATACTTACGGTATTTTTGCGGCAGGTTACTTTTTTAGGCCCTTAGGCGGGGTCGTCATGGCCCATTTTGGTGACTTGGTCGGGCGTAAAAAGTTATTTTCGCTTTCTATTTTACTGATGGCACTGCCTACCTTGTTTATCGGGATTTTGCCAACTTTTGAAAATATTGGGTATTTGGCACCGCTACTTTTATTACTCATGCGTGTAGTACAAGGTATTGCAATTGGGGGGGAAATTCCAGCCGCATGGACCTTTGTGTCTGAACATGTACCTGAAAGAAAAATCGGACTGGCAAATGGGTTACTCACCGCTGGGCTGTCTTTAGGAATTTTACTAGGCGCGCTCATGTCTTTATGGATTTCACTGAATTTTAGTGAAGGACAAATCCATGACTGGGCATGGCGTATTCCTTTCATTGCAGGTGGTATTTTTGGTTTGGTTGCACTTTATTTACGAACTTATTTAAAAGAAACGCCTGTGTTTAAAGCCATGCAGGCTCGTAAAGAAATCTCAAAAGAAATGCCCGTAAAACAAGTCTTAAAAACGCATAAAACAGCCGTTGCGATTGGTATGTTATTTACGTGGTTTTTAACGGGCTGCGTGGTGGTGGTGATTTTAGCCATGCCCAATTTATTGATTGGTTCATTTGGCTTTGAGCGCGCGCAGACTTTTGAAATGCAAAGTGCAGCCATTGTTATGCAAATGGTGGGTTGTATTTTGGCTGGCTATTTTGCTGACCGTTTTGGCTGTGGCAAAGTCATGATGGTCGGTGCGCTTGCCGTGGCACTCACAGCAGCAGTTTTTTATAACAGTTTAGGACATGCCGCCCATTCAACCATTTTTGGTTTATATATGCTGTTGGGCCTATGCTCTGGTACTGTCGGCATGGTGTCGAGCAGTATGGTTAAAATGTTCCCCGCGCCTGTGCGTTTCTCGGGCATTTCATTTTCTTATAATTTGTCATATGCAATTGTTGGCGGTATGACCCTGCCTTTAGTGCATTGGCTCAGTCAATATAGTGATATTGGTGCGATGTATTATATTTTCGCGCTAACCATTTTGGCCTTTGTGACTGCCTTTGTGTTTTGGAATAAGTTTGAAAAAAACAGGTATTAAACGCTTTAACTTATTAAATAAAAAACCACGCCGATTGCGTGGTTTTTTATTGCTGCTTACTTTAGAAAGTAAAGCCAATATTAAAATTAATACGGTATAGCCATTTATCACTGTTTGGCGACGTAGCAGAGGTATAACCCGTTGAGTTGGTCGAGCCACCAATAATGTTGGAGTTTTTACCCCACGTATAATCTGCCCAAACCATAAATGGTGAAGCAATAAACATCATTCCTGTGGTATTCATTTGCGAATCTGACCAATCATCACGTTTTTTATCGAGATAACTATAGTCATTATAAAACTTAATGGCTTTTAGCTTGCCCATATTGGTCACAGGCAATGTATAGGCAAGGTTTAAACTGGCAATCGTCCCTTCTGAAGCAATGAAATAAGCTGGCGTAAGACCATTTGCCCCCATCAAAGTCATATCACTATTTACACCATCCGGATTTTTAGCATCGTATTGATAGTGGATGAGCGAACTTTGTAAGTTAAAGCGCTTATAGTTATTTTCAGTATGCAAACCGACTGCATAATATTTGCCGTCTTTATCGGTAATATCATTATGCAACTGGGCAATTGCACCTGATACACCAAACTCTTGCTTACCAAAATCAGTTTCTAACTTGCGAACAATACGGGTATTCACCTGATTGCGCTTTTCATTTTGATAGGCTTTTTGAGATGGAAATGCATTTCCTGCCAAGTCATCATAAGTTGCACTTTCTGGTGAATAACGCAAGTTAGTCTCTAACATTTGCGGGTAATAACCGAGTTTTACATCCCAATCTTTGTCGTGATAATTCCAGTTAATCCCTGGCGCAATGTTATTGCCATAACCTAAAAAGAATGGAATGTGATAGGTCCAGCCATTTTGCGGGTAAGGATAAATCGTAAAAGGCTTATAAACCAAACCTGCTTCAATGCTGTTATTGGCATCTAAGTTATAGCCAACATATGCTTTCTCAATGGACGTTTTCTGTTGGTCTTGAAACATATAACTGGCATTGATATAGGCATCATCAAATTTACCTTTTAGATCGACCCTGAAAATATCAAAATGAAGTTTTCCAAAACCACGGTTTGGCCCTTCCCAATCTTCATAACGTTGATTTAACCGAACCACCCCACCTAACTTTAATGAATCCGTGCCGTCATCACTTTTCCATTCAAGCAATGAATCTTTTGCAAATGCATTGACACTTACCCCCAGCGTAAGCGGTGCAATGAATGCCATGATCAATGAAGTCTTTTTCATCTCTACATCCTTGATTGAGTTCCAGCGTCCTGCTGGAACTTTATTTGTTTTACCTGTAAAACTTAGTTTTTATTGTTTTTTAGACAAAAAATTTTATCTAAAAAAAGGATGGCTTAGCAGCTCCCATCGCATATGTACTAAACCATCCAAACTGGTTAATACAGTTTCTTTTGCGGTGGACCCGCGAAGTTTAATGGTCCAATCGAGTTCATATCGAGCTCGATCACAGTTGGCCCTTCAAAAGCAACAGCCTCTTGAATAACCGTTTTAAACTCATCTGCACTACCGACTTTCCAGCTTTTCACACCCATTGATTCGCCAAGGAGCTTGTAGTCAGGTGTGTGCAATTCATTGAAATACTGACGACCACCAAAGTAGTTATTTTGAATGCCACGCATTACGCCATAACCACCGTCATTCATAATCATTAAGACCATATTGGTGTTTTCTTGCACCATAGTTGCAATTTCACCAATACCCAGCATTAAGCCGCCATCGCCGACTAAACCAATTACTTTTTTGTCAGGGTTAGCAACCGAAGCACCAATTGCTGTTGCAAGACCTAAACCAATTGCACCCGCAAGTGAGTGGATGTTTTGGTTTGGTGCTTGTACAGGGAATAAACGACTGCCCCATGTACTACCCGACATGGTGATGTCACGTACAAAAATGCCGTCTTGAGGTAAAGCTGCACGCAAGTGATCACAAATTAAAGCGTACTGGTCGATTTGTTTACGCAGTGCATCAATTGCAGCTTGTTTAGCAGCTACTACAGCAGCATCGTAATCGGCATCGATTTTTGAAGTTCCTTGAAGCTGTTCTAACACACGTGTTAAGACATCTTTGGCATCGCCACAAATGAAGTTGCGGATTTTGTAATTACGTTGCTGAGCTACTGGGTTGGCATCTACCTGAATAATGTTTTCAGGAAATTCAACCGAATAAGTTTTTGTTTCATTACTACGTAAACGAGAACCCACTACCACCATCAGGTCGGCATCTTTTAATAACTGCTCAACACCCGCCGAGTTATGGAACGCACCTAAACTACGTGGATGATCATCTGCCAACACCCCACGAGCATGAGTCGATGAAACAACCGGAATACCTAAATCTGCAATTGCTTTAACTTCAGCAACACTATTTAAAGTTCCACCACCAATCCAGAAAATCGGACGTTTTGCTTTTTTGATTTCGCTTACAAGAAGATCAATTTCAGCTTGCTCTGCCTGTGGCAACTCAAGTGCTTTCACTGGCCCAAGATTAAGTGGCAAATCAATTTCTGCTGCTTGTACATCAATTGGTAACTCAACACTAACCGGTCCCATTGGAACTGTAGTTGCTACACGGATGGCTTCACGAATCACGCCAACGGCATTGTCTGGGCTGGTAATACGGAACGCCGCTTTGCTCGATGCACGCAAGAATGTAAGTTGGTCTTTGGTTTCATGGATGAAGCTTGCATCACGGTCGAGATATTCACGCTCAACTTGCCCCGTTAAATGCAATACAGGGCTACCCGCATTCATTGCTTCAATCAGTGAACCTACGGCATTACCTGCCCCAGCACCTGTACTGGTCAACGCTACACCTAGGCCTTTAAAGCGTGAGTGTGCATCTGCCATGGTAACTGCGCCAGCCTCACCACGGGCTGCAACAAAACGCATTTTTTCACGGCGCCCTACCGCATCGGCAATAGGTAAATTGTGGATGGAAATAACACCATAAATACTATCAACTTGGTGCGCTTCTAAAACTCTTGCGATTGCTTCGCCTACATTTACGCGTTCAGTCATGTCTGTTCCTCAAAATTTGTTTTCAGTCCTTGAATTTATTAATCGCACCAAGGGTTAGGCTGCTCATTCAGCCCCATATAAATACTCTTTTGTTGCATGTACGATAAAATGCCCAAACGGCCTTTTTCGCGCCCAATCCCACTGTCTTTAAAGCCACCAAACGGTGCACTAATCGAGAATTTCTTGTAGGTATTAATCCATACCGTTCCAACTTCTAATGCACGTGCAATACGCCAAGCTTTACGATAGCTTTCAGTCCAGATGCCTGCGGCAAGACCAAAACAACTGTCATTGGCTTGGGCAATTAAATCTTGCTCGTTGTCATATTTCATAACCACTAAAACAGGGCCAAAAATTTCTTCCTGACAGGTTTGAGCACTGTTATTTAAGCCCGTGATAATGGTCGGTAAGTAATAGCTTCCTTTGGCATAGTCACCAGTCGTAAGTGCTTCACCACCAATCAGAACTTGACCACCTTCGCTTTTGGCAAGTTGCACATAGCGATCAACTGACTGCAAATGCTTGTCATTGACCAGTGGCCCTAAATGCACACCCGCTTGTTCTGGATGGCCTACACGTAAGCCTTTGGTAATTTCAACCAAACGCGTTAAAAACTGATCGTAAAGACTGCTATGAATAAACAAGCGAGAACCTGCGATACACGCTTGGCCTGCCGAGCTAAAAATACCGTACACCACACCTTTAGCAGCCAGTTCGACATCTGCATCTGGTAAAACGATGGTTGGTGACTTACCACCTAACTCAAGCGAAGTGGTAATCAGTTTGTCTGCGGCAATATGTGCCAAATGACGACCTGTGGCTGTTCCACCTGTAAAAGAAATTTTACGAACCAATGGGTGCTGAGCAATTGCATCACCAATCACAGAACCGCGCCCCACTAACACACTGAGTAAGCCTTTTGGTAAACCAGCCTCTTCAAAAATTTTGGCAAGCTCTAAAGCAATGAGTGAAGTTGCTTCTGCTGGTTTTAACACCACGGCATTTCCTGCTGCCAAAGCTGGAGCAAGTTTTTGAACTTCACTCGCAATTGGAGAGTTCCAAGGTGTGATTGCTGCCACAACGCCCACAGGTTCATGCACGCTCATGGTCATAAAGTCTGGAGCACGTTGAGTGGTGAGCTCATCATTCAACGTTTCACATGCCGCCGCAACATAACGTGCAGTTGCGGCAGCGCTCATCACCAACCCACGAGTTTCGGTTAAAGGCTTCCCATTATCGCGGGTTTGTAATTTTGCTAATTCATCTACACGCGCTTCAATAATGTCTGCAACTTTATAGAGAATACGTGCGCGCTCATGCGGCAAACTGTTTCTCCAGCTCGGTTGACGCCAAGCCTGATCCGCTTTTTCAATTGCTTCATTTACATCTTCAAGCGTTGCTGTTGAAAGCTCAGCGTTTACCGACTGATCTGCCGGAAAAAGGCTTTGAATGACTGCACCACGGCCTAATCGCCATTCACCCGCAATATAAATTTCCTTTGCCATGATCAAATCCTTCTTAAATTTGTATTGCTTCTACACTGTTGCGACAAGCACGAATCACGCTAAGCGCAGCCAAAGTTGATGTTTTGGGGTTACTTGGCAACGGCACGCCCACCAGTTCAATAGTCATTTGTCCAAAGCCACCTTCTGCCACAATAGTGTGTTTGTTTTTGTTGATAGTTGGATCAACAGTTAACTCAACCATGGTTTCGTCCATTCCAAGCCCTGCAAGTGCAATCGTTGCTGCAACGTTGGCATTGGCTGGAAATTTAGTCGCAGCTTCACGGGCAGTTCCTGTGAAAAAGACCGTAGGTTCTGAAACATGGTCTAAATCGACCAATTGCTCTGCATAACTGCCCTTCCAACTTTTTGGACTTTTGCAGCCTTTGTAAGTGACTTTTTGCAAACCACCTTCTTTGGCCGCAGAAATACCGTCAATGCCTGCGATAGCCCCTGCAAGTAAATGCAGATGTGCATCATTTTTTTCGGCAGTTTGCTTAAGCTGAACCAAAAATTCGCTATCAGCCAAAGTACCCACCGAAATCAGGCCAATGGTCCAGCCTTTCGCTAAAACTTTTTGAGCATGCTCTTTCACTGCTGCTTGACCTGCCACCTCAATGACATAGTCAGGCTCACCATCACATTGCTCAATATCTGAAATCACCTGAATCTCGGAAGAGACTTGTGACTGCACTTTTTCAATACTGCGAGATGGCACGACAATCCATTTGAGTTGTAGATCTTGAGGCAAATGGGCATACACTTCTGCTGCCATTGCGCCAAAACCAATCATCATCAACTTTTTCATGACAGCACCTAATATTTATAAATGTTTGTTAAAACCACCTGAGACATCTATTGCAGAACCTGTGGTGTAAGATGCCAATGGTGATGCCAAGAAAACTAAAGCACGTGCAGGCTCTTCTGGGCGGCCTAAACGCTGCATTGGAATGCCGCGGTTTTTTGCGATATTGCCTGTCCACTCTTCCCATGACAGATTTAAATCTGAACGGGTTTCATAACGGCGTTTCCACTGCGCAGATTCGACCATTCCAAGTAAAATCGAGTTCACACGAACGCCATATTGAGTAAACTCATGCGCTAATGAATGGGTTAAATTCAACAGCGCAGCGCGTGCAGATGAAGTCGCAATCATGTGTGGTTCCGGTTGCAATGCCAGTAACGAATTCACATTGGTAATTGAGGCATTTGCCGACTGTTTTAAGTCGTCGAGAAAAGCCCGTACCGGATGTAAAACACTGAAATATTTCAGTTCGATTTCTTTCATCCAGTCTTCATCTTGTGTGTTTTCAAAATTTGAAACACGGCCTTGCCCAGCATTGTTAATGAGCATGTCCACATTGCCCAAATTGAGTTTGACCTCTTTGGCAAATTGCTGAACTTCTTCTTTTTTCAACACATTACATGCTTTAGTAAAAATATTGGCATGCGGAAATTTTTCTAAAATATAGTGCTTAGAAGCATTTAAACGTTCTTCATCGCGACCACACCAAGCAACTTTTGCAC
>MTET01005614.1_pt1 | contig 20861 bp, 28 predicted proteins | sample 1042671 | NCBI WGS metagenome assembly MTET01 (sample SAMN06185814, study PRJNA358809) | soil metagenome | isolation source: garden soil control | place: India | collected 2015-05-23
TCGGCCAGCGTCAACAGACGTTGCAGCGCCGCCTCCATGGGCAGCAAGCCGGGGTGATCGCAACCGCTCATCCGCGCGACTCGCAGGCCGCCACCGGTTTCAGGTGTGCGACGAAGTTGCACGGCCGATGGCGGGCATCCAGCTGCTCGGCGAGGATGCCCTCCCAGGCGGTACGGCAGGCATTGGTCGAACCCGGCAGGCAGCACACCAGCGTGCCGTTGGCCAGACCGGCCAGGGCGCGCGATTGCACGGTGGAGGTGCCTATATCGGCCACGGAGATTTGCCGGAACAACTCGCCAAAACCGTCCACCTGCTTGTCCAGCAGACAGCTCACCGCCTCCGGCGTGCTGTCGCGACCGGTGAATCCGGTGCCTCCGGTTATCAGCACCACCTGCACCTCTTCCTCGGCGATCCAGTTGGCCACCTGGGCGCGAATCCGGTAAAGATCGTCCTTGAGCAGTACCCGAGCCGCCAGCCGGTGCCCGGCCGCCTGCAGGCGGTCGACGAAGAGCTGGCCGGAGGTATCGGTTTCCAGGGTGCGGGTGTCGCTGACGGTGAGCACGGCGATATTCAGCGGCACGAAAACCGCATCGGCCTTGTGATTCATGGCAGGCTTCCAATTGCGAGAGAATGGCCGGAGTTATATCACAGGCCCCGCCGTCGGAGACCGCCCCATGCCCGTTACCCACGCCTCTTTTCCCTGCTCGGTGCTGCTGCTTTGCGGTGGCCGCGGCCAACGCATGGGCGGACGCGACAAAGGCCTGCTGGAATGGCGCGACCGACCACTGATCGCCTGGCTGCACGAGCAGGTTCGCCCGCTGAGCGACGATCTGATCCTGTCCTGCAACCGCAATCACGAACGCTACGCGCATTACGCCGACCAACTGGTAACCGACGAGGACCAGGACTTTCAGGGGCCGCTGGCTGGCATCCGCGCCGGTATGGCAGTCGCTCGTCATGAGCAGATGCTGGTGCTGCCCTGCGATGCGCCGCTGGTGGATCGGCAGTTGCTCGAAGCCTTGCTGACCCACGCCGGTGCGCGCCCGGTGGTGGTGCGCCAGGGCGATTACTGGCAGCCGCTGTTCTGCCTGTTACCGACAGCGCTGAAGGCAGATCTGGAACAGCTATGGCAGGCCGGAGAGCGCAGCCCGCAACGCTGGTTCTCCAGGCTGGCTCCGGTTGCGGTGGAATGCCCCATCGACGACCCACGCCTGGCCAACCTCAATACGCCGGAGATGCTCGCCGACGCGTCCCTCTCAGCTGACGCTCAAGAGTCCTAGCGGAACTCGAACAGCGCTTTCACGTCTGAGCCAGGGTAAATAGTCGTATCACCCAAGGAGACAGACCATGACTCAACGGATCATTCCCGCCCTGCTGATTGCCCTCGGTTTCGCTGTACTGGCCGGCTGCGCTTCGCCTTCGGTGATAACGCTGACTGACGGTCGCGAGATCCAGACCGTGGACAAGCCCAAGTACGACGAAGAGTCCGGCTTCTACGAATTCGAGCAGCTCGACGGCAAGCGCGCCACCATCAACAAGGATCAGGTGCAGACCGTCAAGGAGCTCTGAGACCTCGAGCCAGGCGCTCTACCAGGCAACGCCCGGAAGCCGAAAGCGAGTTGACAGGGGATATCCCGACTTGCAGATTTTTTCGGGCTAACCCCTTGTGCGGTAAAAGTTTTTCGGTAGAATACGCCTCATTCGGAGTGTAGCGCAGCTTGGTAGCGCGTCTCGTTCGGGACGAGAAGGTCGCAGGTTCGAATCCTGTCTCTCCGACCAAATAACAGTTCACAGCAGTACACAGCTGTTACTGAACCCTCAAGAAAGCCCGCCACGTGCGGGCTTTCTTGTTTCTATCTGTTTATTTCTGTTCACGCCTACACCTACCCGCCGTGTATCCCTGCGTGTATCCTCGGGAAAAGATAGAACCCAGGGGATACAAGGCCCATGAAACGCGCCGAAATCAAGCGCCGCCCACTCGCTGACACCACCCTGCTCAACCTCGAGCCGGAGGCTACTGAGTACCGCGAATTAGACGGCCAGGGGTTGTATTTCCGAGTCAAGCCAGACGGCCAGAAGTCCTGGCAGCTGCGTTACAAGAAACCGGATGGGAAGTGGTCGTGGCTCGGCATTGGCGGCTATCCAGCGGTCAGCGGTGCACAAGCGCGCCAGAAAGCCGCCGAACTGCGAGCAGATGCGGCGGCAGGCAAGAACCCTATCGCCTCGAAGCAGGCGCGCAAAGCCGCCGAAGAGGCGGCGGCCAACAACAAGTTCGAGCCACTGGCGCGCGAGTGGTTCGAAGGTCGGCGGGCCCGCTGGGAGCCCGGTACTGCCAAAAGGATCATCGGCGCCCTTGAGCTGCACGTCTTCCCCGTATTCGGCAAACGTCCCTACGCCGATATCACCCCCATGGAGTGGTTGGACTTCTTCAGGGGCATGGAGAGGAAAGGCATCCTCGACCAGATGAGCAATGTGCGCCGCTACTGCATGGATATCTACGATCTAGCCTGGACGACGGGAAGAGCTCAACACAACCCCATCGAGAGGCTGCACAAACATCTCCTGACCAAGGAGGCGGAGAACTATGCGCACGTCACCGCAGCCGAGTTGCCAGCGCTATTGCGCGCGATCAACGCCTATCCGCATGCCCATGACATTCGCCTCGGCCTGCAGCTGCTGATGCTGACCGCGGTTCGCCCCAGCGAACTTCGAGAAGCCCCTTGGAGCGAGTTCGACTTGGAGCAAGGCACCTGGACGATTCCAGCCGAGCGCATGAAGAAGCGCCGCGAGCACGTTGTACCGCTCTCACGTCAGGCCCTGGAAGCGCTGCAGGAACTGAAGAAGCTGACCGGCGCCTACTCCCTGCTCTTCCCTGGCCGCAATGATCGCACCAAACCACGCAGCAATATGGCATTCAACATGGCGCTGCGCCGGCTGGGCTACCAAGGCCAGCAGACCGGTCACGGCTTCCGCCACATTGCATCGACCATCCTGCGTGAAAAAGGCTTCCTCAAGGATCACGTCGAAGCGCAGCTCGCGCATGCCGAGGATGGCGTCGCCGGCGTCTACAACAAGGCCATCTACCTGGAGCAGCGCCGCGAGATGATGCAGTGGTATGCCGATCATCTCGACACGCTTGCGGCCGGCAACGTGGTGGCCATCAAGCGCATGGCGTAACGCGAGAGGTGGTCACTCTAACCACTCCCTTTCAAACTGACGGGCTGTTTCGTCCGTGACAACGCGACAACCCTCGTCGCTGCTGGTCTGTGGCGCTTTTTTATCCGCGACAAAGTGGCCCGGTGTTGCGGATAGAAAATCGCTAGAGGCCTCGCCATTGGTGGGTTGTCGCGCTGTCGCGTATAGCTCATGCGGCTTGGCGGCTTGTGAGCTCTCGAACCAAGGTGACGCAGGTATAGCAATACCCCTCTCCTGAATGCACTCCGTGTAGAAAGTCATCAGGAATCGCCGCCATACGGATCTCACATGGCCGTCCCTGAACGGTTCCACGGTAGTAGATCCAGAGCTCATCGCTGTGCGTGTAGCGCCCTACTCTGACCAGCCCTGCCACCTTGTCGAGGTATTGCTCGCCAGGACGGCAGACTTCGTGTTCCGCTTTGATTCTGAGCATGGTGAAGCTCTCCTGTGTGAAGGCTTCAGAGTGCAAGCTGTCAACCGATATATCGAACCCTACAGGGGGTCAGCGACATTCCAAGTAACTCACAGACAACTGCCCGACGGCGACAAGCTGCAGAGCGACGCCGCCAAGCAATACACCGACGCATAAACGCCTGTTCACCCGGATCGAGCTTGCGGTCAAACCGCAGCAACAACCGCTCCTCTGGCGTCACCCAATCCCTATCCGGCTGCGCAACCCGCTCCGCCAGTTGCTCCCCTACAGCCGCATTTACATCACTACTCATCTGCATACTCCGTAATTAGTTGTCCGCAGACCTTACCGCCACGCTGAAATATGCAAGCCGGCCAATACCTTGGCACCCAAGGCAGCAGCAGGCAAACTGCCACCTTTTTATCAAGGACGTTGCCCTAAAATGGATCTGCTTCAACAAGCTCAAGCCCTGATCGGCAGCCAATACGCGCCGCTATTCACTGCCGCAATAACCCTGCTGTCTCTCGCCCCAAAGCTCATTGCACCACTGCTCAGCGCCTTCGAAGCACACGACAAACACTTCGTGCGTAAGCCGCTGGAGCGGCTGAAGGCTCTACGCTCCAGCGTCGCCAAAAACCCGGACTTGTCCCATTACCTGGAAACGTCAATCGAGTTGGAGTCGTTTCGGATCGCCTCGGGCATTACCACCAGCCGCGCCAAAATGGAATTCTTGCTAGCCTTGAATAAGGACGGCACCTGGTCCAAGCCTCAGCTGCGCAGCGTTGCCCAGCATGTAGGATTTCCAGAGGGCTCAGACGAACCTGCGATAATCATCAGTACCAGCGAAAAGCTATTCGCGGTCTGGAGCGCTGTCTTTGGTGGGGTTATTGCACTGATGGGGGCCGTTTTCTTTATCGCGCTGGCCTCGACGAATGAGATCCTCCCCTTCCTGATCGGAGCGATCGTATTCGTAGGCTTCGTGGCTTTCGCTCGGTTCATCCTGAACGAGTACATCAGCTACAAACTGGCCAGCCGAGCAAAAGCAGACCTCAAGCGTAGAGCCGCCGCCAGTTAAAGTGGGTCACCCACCAGCACCGCCTTGCCGGTATCGCCCTCGCACTCCCCCTCACCGGGGCGCCATTCCAACGTGGCGCCCTCGCCCACAAGGTCCACATTCAAAATGCGGTCCAGGCACTCGCCCATGCCGTCCTTGTCGATGGCCACCACGCGCTGGTCATCCCAGGTGGTCACCTCGTAGTCGAACGCCTGAGCGGCCAGGTCCTCGCCCGTGTCGTGGTACAGCAACGAGGCGTAGGCCTCCAGGCAGGTTTGCCACTCGCGGTTGCAGATGATTTCCACCCCGGTGGTGGTGCCGTGATCATAGCCTTCAACAGTGCGCCAGCCGCCCCAAATGATCAGGTTGCCGCCTTGGGCAACGCGCAGCGGCGGTATGGTGGCGGTGGTGCGCTCAAGCGGCGCAGGGCTGGCAAGCCAGATGGCCGCATAAGCAGCCACCAGGGCAGAAGCGAGGGCAACGCAGAGATAGCGAAGAATGGGCATGGCCGAACTCCTTTTCGTGGCTGCTGCCGTCCTGGCATTGAAATCGTAGAGTTCTTAACGAGAAACCGCCAATCACACAAATACCCCCCGGCGCAAGTCCGGGGCGTGGGTTGCAAATAAGAGCCAGATCAACCACAAGCACTGTGAAGAAAAGAACTCTTTATATTGATTAATCGTTTGACTGCATCGGCGTTTCCACTGCGCAATTTACCATCATGTCCAAATTTCTCCACAGAATGAGACATTACCGGAATTGCGAAATCAATTTTTTCATCAAGCGTATTAGAAACACGGGCCGCTACCGTTGCTAGGTCAACATACATACGGTAAAGCTTCATTGAGAGCTTACCCACTTCGGCCGTCACTCCATCTTGATGGGAAACGAGCGTTGTATCCTCCGGTGCGGAAAGATACTTGAATTCAACGATCATCGTTTTTGGGGAGCACTCAGGCTCCATCAATATTCTAAAAGCGACAGGTATATCCGACGGAGCTAGCATAAACTGAAAGCCGGCGCCATCCTTATAAACTCGCTCGGGCTTATTTATATCACCCTGAGGTACTGCCACCCATTCTGCATTGTATGCATTTGACATTAGGCTTTCTCCAGCAACTGACCAATAAGTGAAATAACCACCTGATAGTCGTTCACTGCCTCATCAGTAACGCCTTTGGGGTCCCTGCTATCCAGCACGACAACACCCCATATTTTCCCTCCTGATTCTATAGGTATAGCAGCTATAGACCGTGGCAGGGGTCTCCCTTCTGCAAGATACTTTCTCACCATGTCAGGGTTAGAATTCGTACGATTTGCATACTTCCTCACTGCAACGTCACCCGACGTAGCCTTCAATTCTGGCAAGTTGTCCTGCATGACAGTTCGCTTTGCTGCCCATGCGAGAGCTGCAACGCCCTCCGCTTTGTCACTGTCATCAGGCGCATAAAAAATAGCCTTGGTATTCTGGGACAGATGCCCAGACCGGAGAAACGGCACCAAGTAATTAGAACCACGCGGGCAGTCACCCCAAGGCTTCCACCAATGTTTTGCGCTCCAATGTTTGGCGAATAAACAATTCTCGGTGTGTTTGAACAATGTGACACGATTATGATCAGTTGGTGCCGTACTAGCAGAAAAAGCCTTGTACTGATACTGATCGAGTGTAAATTTTAGTTTCTCCATGACCCATGGATCACCAAAACGCCTATAGAAATAACCAAAGGCAATAACCGCACCAACGAACAAGTAGAGATAAAAACTGTATTTTTGAACTATTTCAATAACATGCCAAACAACCGGTCTATCACTTATCCAAGTGTCCGTTTCTTTGACGCTATTTATCCACCCTAGCAAAGCCGCAAATGCTGACGCACCAATATAGAGCCATTCAACAAACTCATATAGCTTTTTTTGCTTTTTGCCAAATCTCTTCATAGCAGCCTTTAGGCTCATTAATCTTGTTATTACCGCAGCACCAAAATTTGCCGCGCGCGCTATCTGCCGTGGCCCATGGCCCCGAGCAGATGAAACTGGGAAATGTGGTCGGTGGCGGCCTGGATCAGGCGCTGGCCCTCGGGGTCATCAGCGGTGAGCCCCTCGACCGTTTCGATATCGCAGAAGCAGGCCCGAGTGTCATAGAGAAGGCAGACCAGGTAATCCACTAGGCCAGCGGCGGCTGCGGCGCGGATGAAGGTCTCCATCTCAAGGTATTCGTCCTGGTCGTTAAAACGACTCAGATAAGGCACCTCATGCAGGAGCCTGGCCTCCTTGAAAACCTCACGATCGTAGGTGCTGCTGCTCATTCCCTTGGCCTCTGAGTTGTTCTCAGTGGGAACAGATCATGCCAGCCTTTTGCCATCCTCGACAACGGCCTCAAGCCACGAAACAAAGTGCTCAAGGGTATGCAGGCGTTCTTTTCCTCAGCAGCTCGTTGTACTTATCGTTGGGCGCCATAGGGCTATCAGCGCCCGTTCATGCCCAGTGAGACCGCTGCCTTAGCCACCCCCCAACAATCGTCGCAACCGTTCCTCGTAGGGCTCTTCATGCTCCTGCTCATCGAGGTTGTATGCCTGGCGCTCCAGGGTGATCAGTGTTTTCAAAGTCTCGGCCAACTCTCGCATGATCTTGGTGCGATTCGGTAGCGCGATAATCTTGTGGTAAAGGTCGTTCAGCCGGTCATTCCCGAAGGCGTCCGGGCTGCGCATCATCTCGCCCAGCGACTCGGCCAGGTCGCGATGATCAGTCAGTTGCTCCAGCTCTTCCAGCAGCTTGTTGGTCAGGCCGCGCGAACGCCGGATATCAGCCCGGTGCGCCATCCGCACGTTGACGATGGCCTCGGCATTGGCCTCGATGATCTGCCGCTCAGTTTCCGCCGATTTGCTGGAAACCTCGCTGGAAACCTCCCGTTTGGAAACCAGTGCATCAGCTTTCGCCCGGATCTTCGCCTTCAGGTCGCGCGCCCACCCTTCGGCCTTGGCCCGCTTGCCGATCGCTGTGTGCGTGCAGCCATGGCGGCCGGCGATCTCTCGAATGGAAAGCAGACCGGCGCGGTAGTCGCGTTCGATCGCTTCCCAGTCGAAAGCCTGCTTACTGCCCATCAGGTTGGGCCTCCACGGCGGTACCAGGCCGAAAGGCATTCGCTGCTAGGGCCCTCAACACCTCGAGCAACTGCCCACCCCGAGCGCTGTCCAGCCCAAGCTGCCAGCGCTCGAGGCTGATCAGCTCTCGCAAAGCGATCGAGAGGTCACGCAGCACAACAGCTCGCCCAGGCAGAGCGAGCGACTGCTGCAGGCGAAGCTCAGGCCCTGCCAACTCTCTCGCTTCTGTCTCCACCTCTGCAGCCAGTTGATCCAACGCCGCGCGCACCAGTTCTAGCGCGCGTTGGGTGTCCCCAGTTTTGGGGAGACGGTCGAGTGCCCCGGCTCTCTCCAAGATATCCATCAGTGCAGCCCTCGATCATTGAACGTCGAGCGGCGCAGTTTTGGATTAAGCGCCTCGCTCCACGACCAGCCACGGTACCGACGCTGCCGAACGGTATCCCACTTCAAGCCGAACTCCTCGGCCCACTCCTTGGCCGTTTTCGTTACCGGCAAAGTCAACGGAAGCTCCTGATGGCAGAACACGTCGTCATGATGCTGTTTCATCTCGCCCCCTACTCTGCTTTCGCTTGAATGCGCCACTCACGGTCGCCGGTCTTGGCCACTGTGTAGGCATCAGGATCGAGCAGGCCACGCCGAGCCTGGTTGGCTCCCGGCACGCTCTTATAGGTCTTGGCCATGGCCTGCTGCTCACGCTGCGCAAGGGCGATCGCTTGCTTGGCCGCGGCCCGGGTGGAGCCCGTCTCCCGCGCTATTTCGTCAGCATCTAGCGGATAGTCGGTGCGCATGCGCGCGCGTACGGTCGGCAGAAGCGATTGCACCGTAGGGCGGGCCTCACGTCCGGTCGAACCCTGGACGGCGCCAGCACTGGCCCCGCCAGTGATCAGCAAGGGCGGCGCTGACGACCTGGTGGCCTCCGCTGCAGCTCGCTGCGCCTGGCCAAGCCCATCAGGACGAGTCAGCACATCAGCAACAGCCCGATCAGAACGAGCGCGAACGGTATCGCGCAGGCTGCGGCCGGCCTTGCCAACGAACTGGCTGAACAGATTCCCGACAGGCGTCCCAGCCAGCGCACTCAGCACCAGATCCCCGCCGATGCTGTTGGCATCCGCCATTTCGGCTGCGCGGCGTGCGGTGGCGCTGTTGCCCAGGCTGCGCCCGGCCGTGGTAGATGCGCTCACCTCGAAGTCCAGCAGATCCCCCCAGCGCTGGCGGGCAGCATCGTCCGACAGCATGGCCGCCACCTTGGCGCGCATTTCCTTGCTGCGCAGGTATTTGGTTACGTCGGCCATCTTCGCTGGGTCGTTGCCCATCTTGTTGACGATCGCCGACACAGCGCCGATGCGGAAACCTTCAAGCTCCGAAGCACTCAGCCGCCCCAGGTTGGCAGCAAGCTCCTCGGCACTGATGTTCCGGCTCAGGATCGTCCGACCGCTCTCCACCGCATCGATAAATTGACTCGGCCCCGCCCAGGCCGCCCGGGCCTCGCGATAGGTCGGGCTAGCGGCGTCCATCATGTCGAGCAGCTTGGTGCGGATGCCCTTGATGACGCGGGCCTCGCTGTAGTCGCCGGCGCGCTCGAGGGTGCCGACCTTGGAGTCGAGGGTCTTCTTGATGAAGTCCAGATCACCGGTACTCGGCACGCTCCGCACCGTGAAGGAACCGTCCTCCTTCAAGTCGATGAACTTGCCGTAGAAGTCCCGACCTTCATTACCGGCGCGGCGTTCGGCAGCCCGATAGGCCTCCTGCATGGCAGGACGCTTGAACAGTTCTTCAAGCTCATTCGACCAAGGTACCGGCTCCTGATAGGCCTTGGCGTACAGCGGCTGGGCGTCTCGGGCGCGCTGCGCCATCGCCTCTTCCACTGCCTGATAGGCGCTGCGCTGGCTGCCAGTGGCACGGCCAAGATCTTCGGCTGCACGGCTGAAGCTGTCGCGCTCGCTTTTGGTCAGATCCTGTAGCGCCTCGGTGATTCGCTGCGGCTGGGCTTGCTGCCGTTCCGTCAGTGCAGGGATGACCTGCGAGCGGCCAGCGCCTGGCGTCTGCGCCACGCGCTCAAGCAGCCCCTGGACGTTCTCTCCTCCAGCGTCGGCAGGCATGGCAGCACCCGGGTAGCGCTGTTGCAGATCATCGGCCTGGCGGCGGAACTGGTCGACGGTCATGCCATCACGCTCCAGCGCACGTTCTACCTGCTGCACAGCCGAGCGCTCCGGCGAACGCATGGCACCGGTGGCAGCACGACCACCCATCATGACCAGGGGAATACCGGCGCCGATTGCAGCGCCAGTGGTCATTCCGTCAACAGCACCCGGCAGTCGCTCCAGCAAATCGCCTTCAGCGGAGCCGAGGCCGTAGGCAGCACCATATGCACCACCGACAGCGGCGCCCTCACCAGCAGTTCGCAGAATGCTAGGAGCGGCTTGGGCAACTGGCATCTGAGAGGCCGCACGCGATACCGGCCCAGCGGCGGTACGGCCTGCCGATGGCAGCAGAGAAGCCCCACCCGTGACCAACATAGGAAGCAGACCACCAGTGATGCCGCCGGCGGCGCTGGCCATGGGGTTCTTCTCACGCGCCTGGCGATCAAGTGCCCGCTCGCCCTCGACGTTGCGATCGTAGCGCTCACGCCAGGTATCACCGTCATTGCCACTTCCGATGACAGGGTTCAGTGTTGCCGACAGAGCGCTACTGACCTCGTCGGCAAAGCCCAAGGTCAGACCATCGTTGATGCCACGCAGCAGCGAGCGGCCGGTACCGATGCCTGCATCCGCACTCTGCTGTCCTGCTGGCTGTTCAACCGGGGCGCTTTTCCATGCTGGCTGCTGCTCGCTCTCTCCCTCCACCAGAGGGGCATCTTTCCAACCGGCCATCATGGCTTCCTCCGAGTGGTGCCATCGGGGGCGACGAACAACGCCCCAGACGGAAGCGCCTCATAATCGCCGTCGGTTTCAATCGGTACCGGATGCCCTGTAGAGGCAGAGCGCGACTGAGCAGAGGTCGGCACCTCACGCCCCAGTACAGAGTCAACATCCAAGGGGGCAGCCCCCTGCCCAGTGCGGCGGTTGTTGATAATCCCAGTACGGATGGCGATCGCTCGCTCGTTCAGCGCGCTAATCTCAGCCAGTCGCTGCCTGACCAGTTCCGGGCTCTTCAGATTGGTCACCAACTCATTCCGGGCGCGCTGAGCATCGCCTTCGGTCTGGACGCCGGTGTTCAAGCGCAGACTTTCGTTGCGCAGCTTTTCCAGCGTGCTGTTGAGGGATGCATAGTTGCGGGCGTTCTGATCACCGGCGCCAATGGCATTCAATGCAGTGCTCTTGGCGTTGGCGAAAAGCCCCAGATTGAGCTCGCCGCTGGCGATCTGCTTGTCGATACGAGAGAGCTCGGTGTTCATCGTCATGGCACTGCCGATGGCAGAAAGATCTTCGTCCTCCAGCCTCTGGACAGGCGCAGTAAGAGGGTTCGAGCCCTTGCCCTGCAGCGAGGCATAGGCGTTCGGTGCGGTCTGCAGCAGATAGCTGCGCTCAGCCTGGGCACGGGCGTCGCCCTGCAAGGCAGGATCATCGAGACCAGCCAGGATGCCGCCCAGTGCCTGCTGACGCTTGATATCGATGTCGCCGGCCTGGATCTGCTGCTGCAGGCGCTGCCGCTCCAGTTGGCCGGTGAAACGCTCATCCATGCCGGAGATGATGCTTTGCTGGGTTCGCTGCCTGGTGAACTCAGTATTGGCCTGGCGCTCCTCAAGCCTGGCTCGCTGGTGATCGCCCAGAGTTGGCGTACGGGATGAGTCAGGAATGATCGTCAGCCCTCCACCGCGCCTCTCATTCTGAAGGGTCTGGGCGCGAATTTCGTTTGCCCGGCCGAACCGCTCGATGGCCAGCTGACTGTCTCCCGGCTGCATCTGGCTGAAGGTACCGAGGCCGTTGCCCAGGTTGTTGATCGACCCGCGCTGCGTCAGCGGCAGATCGTCGGGCATGTTGGCAGCGATCGCGGGTACGTTCTGGCGCATGCCGCCTTGGGGCATTGGAGTTGCGGATGCGGAAGCCGTAGGAGTGGCCAAGTCATTGGTCAGTTCCACCCCGCCAGCCGAGCCGCGGCGAGCATAGATCTCGCCACCCTGGAGCCCCGCACCAATTCCCGTGCTGCGCCACTCCTCCAGCCGCTCCTTGCGTTGCCGGCTGGGCATTCCCCAGCCTTCGTCGATTGCAGGCATCTGATAGCCCTCTTTTCCGTTGATTCGAGGGCTCTGGTTATGTCACTGGCCGATACGCGCAAGCGCTAATGTGCGGGCTTTCACTGTCACGCAGGCAATGGTTTACTTGATGCATCACATGCGAGGCCTATTCATCGTGGGTAAGCAACTGACAGACATGCTCAGAGAGCTCACCGACCAGCGAGATGACTGGGAGAAGCGTGAGCTGCCAAACCTACCGACAGGCGAGATCGATATCAGCGCGTGGATGAAGCTCACTGGCGTCGGCCTAGGCAGCTATGGCCAGTACTTGATCTCCGAGCGCGGCGTGTCTTTCAAAGGCTGGACGGCCGACCAGCTTGCTGAAGCTCCGGTTTGGCAGCAGCCCGATATGCTCGCCGAAAATGAGCATCGCCTGACCTTTCCCTGCACACCACAACAACTCCTCGACTTTGTCAGGGGCGACGTATCAGGTTGCCTAAGCTCAGTGGAACAGTCAGTCGAGGCCCTCATCAGTAGCGAACCAACGCTGGTTGAAGCACGTATTGGCCAAATACTCGCAAGCTGCAAAAAGCTTGGGTATGCCCCGCTGAACATCCCTTATGGTGGCAAAACCGCTATCAAAAGCCTCTGCCTCGCAACCCCCAAGCAGTTCACTGCGGCCACCTTTGACAAAGCGTGGAAAGTAGCGACCAGTAGCGGCCGCGTACGCATGGCGGACAGCGACAAGTACGCCGGACGGGGGAAATAGACCACCTTTCCCACTTTGCGGCCCACTCCCCTCCATCCCGCAAGCTGTTCCTGTACGAACCAACATCAGGAAACAGCTATGAACACGAAGTCAAACGACTATTCCTCTCTCGCAGCAATACAGCTTGCCAACCCAGAGACCACTCTGATCCGCATTCAAGATGTGAGCGCTCTTACTGGCCTCAGTCGGGTCACGATTTACAAGCGCATTGCATCCGACCCAACTTTTCCACGCCAAGTACCTTTGAGCGACAGCAATTTACGGGGAGCCCCTGTGGGCTTCGTTCTGGGTGAAATTCAAGCATGGTGCGCCGCCCGGATCGTCAAACGCGATCAGGAGACCCAAGCATGAGTAGCCTCGCCATCCACCATCATGGGCAACACGTACTCGCCCTCGACCCGGCCGACGGCCTGGTCAACGCCTCGTTGCTGGCCATCCGCTTCGGCCGCTCCGTCGAAGAGCATCTGTTGCTCGACGACACCCTCTCGAGAATGGAGAAGATCGCTGCGCACAACGGCCGCCCCCTGCCATCCCAATGGCGGGATATTCAGATCCGTGCGCGGCACAAGCCCGACTTTCTGCGCGACCTGGCCGCAGCCGGCATCATCCGCCGCGTCCCTGGAACAGTTGGCGGCCACACTCCAGCAGCGCCAGGCATTGCTGGCAATGGCGTCCGCGATCACGCCGCCGGCCTGTGGGTGCATCCTGACCTGGCTGCTGGTCTGGCTCGCTGGGCCGAATGCCGCGGAGAAACCTGGCGACCGAGCCCGCTGGCTGAGTTCGTCGATCAGGTACTGGCCGAGCAAAACGGCGGTAAGGCCACCAACCAGCCCTCAGCCCCAGAGAGCGCGGCCGAGACCTTCGCCGGCATGGTGAATGCCGCCACCCTGCAGAACCTGCGCGCGATGGATCAGATCCTGATCAACGGCGGCCACTCCCTGATCGAACGCCGGCAAGCCCTTCAAGTCCGCCTGGCGCAGCAAGCCCCTCAAGGGGGTGACGCATGAGCACCTATACCAACCATCGCAGTCATGAAGGCATTGCGATGACGCCGTCTACAGTGATGCAAGTATCCCCGAGAAAACACTGGACGGTACGCCATGGAACAAGAATTACCAATCACGCTACCAGACGATTACGTGCTTATCCGTCTGCCGGAAGTGCTGAGAATGACCGGGCTTTCAAGGACGAGCGTTTACAGACTCATAGCGGCGGGAGACTTTCCGCAGCCGGTGCCGCTAACCGACTCTACGCACCAAAGTGCGCCAATTGGGTTTCTGTTGAGCGAGATGAAAACCTGGGTAAGGCAGCGTTTGGAGGCCCGAAACAGCAACACGCCTCCGGCAATCTTGTAGTTGATACTGGCGGCGAGTGGCGCTATGGTTCGCCAGTCGCGGTAAGTCCCGCGGCCGACCTTGGCCGGTCGAGTAACGAGAGGCGCACAAGCGCCAAGCAGTACACGGGCGCTTTTTTGTTGCCCGCGATTTATGGCAACTGTGCGCGGGACACCTTCGGGTGTGCCGGGCCCCTTTCGTCCCGGTCGGCCAACCCGCGTACAGCTGCCACCATCCTTCGCTTGGCCGCGAACGGTAGCAGCTCCTCAACGAAAGGAGCTTCACCAATGATGCACCACCACGCCCCCAATCCGTCTGCGTCTCACGCCGCAGCGTGGAAAGCACGCGCACTCGCTGCGCTTCGCGGTAACTCCTCCTTGTCCGTCCGCCTCCGGCGCTACAACCAAGCCATGGCCCGCGCTCGCGCCCTGGAAGCTCAGGAGGTGGACCATGTCTGACCTCACCTCCCTGGCAATTGGTGTAGTCGACGTGCGATCAGTTGCTCGCGTCGAGTTGCAGACCATCCGCACGCAGTTGCAGGCGATCGGCGCGGCCTGCAGCGACCCTGCCCTGATGCAACTGATCACCGCCGCGCAGCACCAGGTGGCCGAGGCCCATGAAGTCATCGCCGGCCAGGTGGACTTCCTCGCTCAGGATCTGGAGCAGTTCGCGGCCACCACCCTGGGCCAGAAGATCAGCGTAAAGGAGGTTCGGCCATGAGTATTGCACTGGGACGAACCAAGTATGAGGCCTGGGCTTCAGACATGAGCCAACTCGCTGTAGCCATCAAGCCAGAGGAATAACCCAATGAACCGAAAAAACGGCGCCTCTGCGCCGACGGCCTCGCTCGCCCTGGAGAAAGTGGAAATCGCCTTCCAGAACGCTCTGCAGGAGGCATTCGGCCAGCTCGACTGGTTGCCGCGGGCAGATGGTGAGATTCATCGCTTCCACGTCCCCAGCGACCGCGCAGGCAGCATAAACGGCTGGTATGTGCTGTACCCCGATGGCATCGCCTCGGGCTGCTTCGGCAGCTGGAAGGCCGGCAGCTCGCACACCTGGTCCATCCGGGAGCCAGCCAGCCCGCTGGAGGCCGAACAAATGCGCCAGCGCATCGAGCAGACCAGGCGCCAGCGGGAAGCCGAACAGCAACAGCGCCAGCAGGCCGCCGCCGAGCGAGCGTCCAGGCTGTGGCGAGAAGCCCGCCGAGCCGACCCGGCCCATCCCTATTTGGCCGCCAAACAAGTGCGCCCCCACGCCCTGCGGCAGCGCGGGAGCGAGTTGCTGGTACCGCTATACCACGCCGGCCGACTGGTGAACCTGCAACGCATTGGACCGGACGGCAAGAAGCGATTCCTGCCGGGTGGCCAGGTGAAGGGCTGCTACTCGCCGCTCGGCTGCATTGAGCCCGGGCGGCAGCTCTACATCTGCGAAGGTTGGGCGACTGGCGCCACGCTGCACCAGCACAGCGGCTGCGCTGTGGCCTGCGCCATGAATGCCGGAAACCTCCTGTCCGTCACCCAGGCGCTACGCGCCAAGTACCCAGCCACCGACCTAGTGATCGCCGGAGACGACGACAGGCAGACAGATGGCAACCCAGGCAGAACTGCCGCAATGGCTGCAGCGGCCGCCGTCGGCGCCCTCGTCACTTTCCCCGCCTGGCCGCTAGACGCGCCCGAGACGCTGACCGATTTCAACGACCTGGCCACCTGGGAGGCTGCGCATGAGCTCGCTTGAGCTGAAAGCCAAGAGCCCGATCCAAGAGGCACTGCATAACCTGTCCAGTGACGCCGGAGCGCTCTTCGAGCCGGCCATGCTCGAGCAGCTGCGCGCCATGCGCGGGAGAGATCCTGCAGCCTTTGCCCGCCTGCGCCTGCAGGTGAAGGACGCTCGGATGGTCAGCATGTCGGAGTTCGATCGGCTGACCGCACCTGGTGGAGAGGAAGGTCAGCCGGCAGCCAATGCCGGAATCTTCACCGAAGTCGAGCCCTGGGCCAGCCCGGTGGATGGCGCCGACCTCCTGGACGACATAACCCACGCACTGGCGCGCCATGTGATCGCGGACAAGGAGACGCTACGCGCGGCCGCACTGTGGGCAGCCTTCACCTGGTTCGTCGACGTGGTGCAGGTGGCGCCGATCGCCAACATCACCGCACCAGAGAAGCGCTGTGGCAAGAGCATTCTGCTAACAGCCCTGAGCAAGCTGGTGCATCGGCCTCTGCAGGTCTCGAACATTGCGCCGGCGGCGTTGTTCCGCTCCATCGAGCTATGGGCGCCGACGCTGCTGATCGACGAGGTGGACGCCTTCCTGGCCGCGCACGATGATGCCCGAGGCATCCTCAATGCCGGCTTCACCCGAGACAGCGCCATCGTCATCCGCTGCGTTGGCGATGATCACATGCCCACCCCATTCAACGTGTGGGGCGCCAAGGCGCTGTGCGGTATCGGCAAGATCGCCGACACCCTGGCCGATCGCAGCGTGCCGCTGCGCCTGCGCCGGCGTACCGCCGGCGAAAGCGTAGAAAGCCTACGCCACTCCGACCCGATGCTCTGGGAGCGGCTGCGCTCACGTCTGGCGCGCTTCGCTCTGGACAACTGCGAGACCATCGAACGGACCAGGCCAACGCCCATCACCGGCCTGAACGACCGCGCCAACGATGCCTGGGAACCTCTGCTAGCGATCGCAGAGGCGGCCGGCGAGCACTGGCCGAAATCGGCCCGCAATGCCGCCATCACGCTGCACGGCCTGGAGGGCGAAGCGCCGAGCATCGGCGCCGAGCTGCTGGCCGACGTGAAAGCGGTCTTCGACACCAAGAAGGCCAGCAAGATCTTCAGCGCGGATCTGCTGGAAGCACTGGTCGCCGATGAGGAAGCGCCTTGGGCGACCTGGAACCGCGGCAAGCCCATCTCCCCCCGGCAACTATCGGCCAAGCTCTCTGACTTCGGCATCAAGTCGAAAGACATTCGGATCGGCTCAGCCAACAAGAAGGGCTACGACCTCGGCAGCTTCCTCGATGCCTTCGGTCGGTACCTGCTCACCGATACCCCCCTTCCATCCGCGACAGCGCGACAACCCAGCAATGGCGCGGCCTCTAGCGATTTTTTATCCGCGACACCGGGCCACTCTGTCGCGGATAAAAAAGCGTCACAGCCCAGCAGTGACGCGGGTTGTCACGTTGTCACGGATGAAATACCCCCTCAAGAAAGTGCCCCTGAATGGGACGAAAGCGATGTGGAGGTTTTCTGATGAGCGCAGCTACCGACTATCTCCGTGCACATGGCCTGACCGCCAAGGTCACGGGGAAACGCCTGGTCGTATCCCCAGCCTCGAAGCTCACTCCGGACGTGCGCAAGTACATCAAGACCCACCGTCTCGAACTACTGGCCGAGCTGGCGGCAAACGACGGACAGGAACGGCGCAGCCACTGGCGCATCACCCGAGACGGAAAACCGCTCTGCATCATGATCGGCGACCCGATAACGCACAGCGAAGCCGTCAGCGGGGCACGGTGGCGCTGGCCTGATGCAGACGTCGAGCACGACTGACCAACCACCGCAGCAACGCGCCCGAAGAGCGGGCGCACAACTGCATACCGACGCAGCAAGGGGAACGAACGTGACCAACCAGAAGAATGACCGGCCGGCCGCGCAGGACTACCTCGGCCTCGGGCCTGAACTTATCGAGGCGTTCGGAAAGCGGCCGCTGACCGCTCGCGAGATAGTGCAGTGGCTTGCCCGTTGCCAGGAACAGGCCGCCGACCTGCAGCAGTTGCAGTTCAATGCCGATTTGGCCACCGGAGTCATGCGAGCGCTGTTTCTGTGCTGGCTGGTGAGCGCCGCCGAGTCGGAAGCGATGATCGCCGAGCTGAATGTCGTCTATGGCGTCCGATACCGGGAGCTTTCCGGGGCGATCATCCACTGAGGCCTCACCTTGACTAGGTTGCTCTAGAAAAATCCATTGGAACTGGTAGGACAATGTAGCCTGGCGCATCATCGCAGAAACCTTTACCCCTGTAGCAGAAAGGAGACACGCGGATGAAATGGATTGCTCTGGGCATCATGGGCTTGGCACTACTGATAATTGCCGGGGCAACTTGCGCCTACTTTCTGCTTCCAAACCATCTGGTGGGATTGAGCCATGAGGATCTGGTCAAGTTCGGTAGCTATTTTGGAGGTGTTGCCGGGCCGCTGCTGGGGCTTCTAACCTTTGGAGGTGTCATCCTGACCTTGTGGCTGCAAGGTGAGCAATTGCAGCAAGTCGAAGATGCACAGATCGCTGACAGGCATGTGCGCGCACTTAACGAGCTATTTAGTGATCTGCAGGCTATCGAGCAACAAACCTTCGGCGCCTCGCAGCAACTTGTTCACGTTCTCAATGGGCAAGAGCTACTAACTCCCACCCCACAACTTCCTGGCCTGCTGAAGCAATACATTGAAACGCTTGGCCTGTATGCAGCCCAAGTCGACATGTACCGGGATAATGTCTCCCCATACTGGGACTGCCGAGCATTTGCCCACCGCGGCAACCGACTCCTAGAACGGGTACGGCCGCTAGTCCGGTACGCAGATCAGATGGCTCCAGCCGCAATTAGCCTTATCGAAATGCACCTGAACGGTGAGCGCCAAAGAGACTGAGCATTCTCGCGTTCTCCCAACTTCAAACGGGACGCGGCTACCGTACTCAGATACTCAGGGAGGGCAGAATGGCAAACGACACCACCGCGCCGGAACTACTGGACGCGGCAACCGCCGGCGACTTCGAGCGGGTACGACAGCTGGCCCAGGCCGGCGCGGATCTGAATGCGCTGGATGACGGGGAGCCCCTGCTTGATCGTGCCGTTTCCGCGTTCACCCTCCTCGACTCGGTCCCGGCATTCGCCGCCGACATGCTGCGCCTTCTCCTGCAGCTGGGCGCTGATCCCAACCGGCCGGGTGATGAGGGCATGACCGCCCTGCACACCGCCATGCTGGCCCAGAGCGTCGAGCTGATGCGCATCCTGCTGGAGGGCGGCGCGGAGCCGAACGGCATGCAGGGCTTCGGCCCAGGTGGAACGCTGTACGACTGGGCCGAGGTCGACTATCGCTACAGCACCTGGGACGAGCCCTTCGGGCTACAGGGATCGCTGATGCCACCCGACACGCCGACCGCCGCCGACAAAGCCAGCGAAGATGCCTGGCTTCTCTACCTCGATCGCTGTGCGGTCAAGCATGGCGCGCGGCGCCCCGACTACCTGTTCCTGCTGCGGGAGTTCGGCGCCCGCACTGCCACGGAATTAGAGCGAAACCGATAGCCGATTTACCCGCTTGAAATGGGCCAGGAGCGGACACAATGTATCCCCTGCTGTATCCCTTAAAAAATCGAACTACTGAGAAGCCTTTAAAAACAAGCCGATAGGATACAGGTTCTATCCCTGTCTCTCGACCAAATCAAAAACCCGCCTTAACCGGCGGGTTTTTTATTGCCTGCGATTCAGCTCCACAGGTTGTTCAGCGCAGAAAAGCCACCACCTGCTCGGCGTCGAACGGCCAGTTCAACTCGTTCCCGGTGTCGCAACGGCGCAACACGGGAATGCGCAAGCCGTAGCGCTCGACCATGCCCTCGTGCTCGGCGATATCGATCAGCTCGACCAGCAGACCGTTCTCGACGAACGGCATGAGCAACGCCTCTGCCACCTCGCAGAGGTGGCAGCCCAGGGTTCCGAAAAGTTGGCATTCAGGCGTCATGAGCGCACCTCGTTCTCAGCAAGGTACGCAGTCTAGCACCGGCAGGTGTCAGCTCGCGCCGGCACCCTTGTCGGACTGACCGGCGAGCAGCGACTGCAGGCCGTCGATCAGGCTGCGGTTGAGGCTGTCGGCCTTCTCCAGACGCGGCAGGTCGAATCGCTCGTCCAGCGAGAAGCCGCCCTTGAGCAGGTCCTTGAGCACACCGCCGGCATTCTGCGCCAGGTCGTTGGCGCTGCGCAGCGCGTCGAGCAGGCCCTGCGCATATTCCTGCAGCCCGGCATTCACCGCACTGGCGCCCTGCCCGGCTACCGCGCCGTAGGCATCGGTCGCCTGACGCACGGTGGTCTGGGTCAGGCGCAGCGACATCGACGCCAGTTGTTCGCCATCCATCTCCAGCGCCATGGCCCGGTCGAACGCCCCGGCCAGATCACCCGCGTAGAACTTGTCGGACAGCTCCTGCACCTGGCTGAAGAGTTTTTCCAGCGCCTTGATCTCGTCGTCGTCCAGCTCGCCTTCGACATTCACCTGCCAACCGCCGATACGCATGCTGCCGGACTGGCTGGCACCCACCAGGGTGCTGCTCTTGCCATCGCTGGACGCCGCGAAACTGCTCTGCGACCAACTGGCCGAAGCCTGCGCCACGGAAATGCGCAGGCGATCGCCATCGCGCGTGGTGACGGAAAGATCGAATGTTTCGGCCACCGCGCTGAAGCGCTCGCGATAACCAGCCACCGCCACCTTGTCGCCGACACCCGACGCCGCAGCGCCGAAACGCTTGTCGAGATCGCCCAGGCCGTCCTGGATGCGCTTGTAGGTGTCATCGATATCGCTGGCCACCTGGCCTTTCAGTACGCCCATGCCATCGAGAATCTTGCGTGCCTCGGCAAAGCCCTTCTCCACACCTTCACGGGCCTGCGACAGCAGTTTCTCCAGCTTGGCGGGATCGGCACCGGCGGCCGCCTCGCTCTGGATGCGCTGCTCGATGAAACCCAGCACCCGCTCCGCGACCTTTTCGGGGCTGAAGTCATCGCGCTTGCCATTGAGTGCGCCCGGCTGCAGGCCGAGCTTCTCGGCCAGCCGATTGGCCAGCGTGGCCTGGGG
>MTET01000249.1_pt1 | contig 20448 bp, 17 predicted proteins | sample 1042671 | NCBI WGS metagenome assembly MTET01 (sample SAMN06185814, study PRJNA358809) | soil metagenome | isolation source: garden soil control | place: India | collected 2015-05-23
ACTACTATCGCCTGTCCGGCGACAAGCGCCTGATCTTCGGCGGCGGCGTGGTCTACGGCGCGCGCGACCCGGCCAATATCGAGGCGATCATCCGCCCGAAGATGCTCAAGACCTTCCCCCAGCTGAAGAACGTGAAGATCGACTTCGCCTGGACCGGCAACTTCCTGCTGACCCTGTCGCGCCTGCCCCAGGTCGGCCGCCTCGGCGACAACATCTACTATTCGCAGGGTTGCAGCGGCCATGGCGTGACCTACACCCACCTGGCCGGCAAGGTGCTGGCCGAGGCGCTGCGCGGCCAGGCCGAGCGTTTCGACGCCTTCGCCAACCTGCCGCACTACCCCTTCCCCGGTGGGCGGATGTTCCAGGTACCGTTCAGCGCCCTCGGCGCCTGGTACTACACCCTGCGCGACAAGCTGGGCGTGTAACGACCGCAGGAACAAAAACGGCGCCCTTGGGCGCCGTTTTCGTTTGCCTTATGGACAGGCCGGCAAGGCCTGACATTGACCCGTTGCGACGCTCGCCTTCAGCGGCGTGGCAAAGCGCGCATCCTCCGGGGCCAGGCGCCGCGCGCAGGCCTGGGCCTGCTGCGCACGTTCACCGCAGCCTTGCTCGCCGAGCAACTGGGCCAGATTGAACCAGCCGGCGGCGAAATCCGGCTCGCGTTGCAGGCTGGCGCGCAGCGCCTGCTCGGCGCCTTGGCGATCACCTTCGGCATAGCGGCTGTTGGCCAGGGCGAACCAGCTCAGCGCCTGCTCCGGCCAGGCCTGGGTGGCGCGTCGATAGGCGCGCTGCGCCGCCATCTTGCGCCCGGTCTGCTCCAGATCGCTGGCGGCCTTGAGCCAGGCGCGCATGTCGGCCTGCGCCGGCAATTGCTCCGGCGGCAAGGCCAGCACTGCCCAGCGCCCGCCGCGCGCCCAGCTCTGGTCGAAGCTGGCGAAATCATCCACCAGGCGCCGCGTGGTGCCGGAGCGCAGAATCAGCGTGCGCTCGCGACGGTCGTAGCCGACCACCACGGCGAAGTGCCACTGCGGGTAGAAGTCGAACGCCAGGTTCTGCAGCACCAGCACCGGATTGCCGGCGGCCACCTCGGCCAACAGCGCCTCCAGACGCGGCTGCAGCGGATACACCAGCATGTCGTGGCTGCGTGCGGCGGCAACCATCTCCACCTGCAGACTGCCTTCGCGACCGGGCAGGTAGACCTTTTCCTTGAGCACGCCAGGGGTGGTCAGCACACCGCGCTGGTTGAGCATGGTGGCCAACGCCGCCGGCCCGCACTGGTAGGCGTCCTGCGGGAAGAACGGCACATCGCTCAGCTCGACCCGCTCAGGCAAACGCTCGGCCTCCGGCGATAACAGCGGAGACCGAGCGCAGGCTGTGAGTAGAACGACTGAAGCGATACAGGCGAGGCGAATCAGCGATTGATGCATTTGACGAAATTGAAGATGTTGGTGGCGCACAGCATATCAGTGATGATGAAGATCACCAGGAACAGCACGATGATGCCGACCACGCCGGCACCGGCGGGCGCCTGATCCAGCTGCTGGTTGAACTGCGCCAGCTCGGCCGGGGTGAGGCTGGCGATACGCGACTCCACCTGCTCGCGCTCGACGCCCATGGCCACCAGTTTGTCCTTGACCTGCTCGTCGTCGAGCATGGCCATCAATTGCGCCTGATCCACCTGGTGCTGCTGTTCGGCGAGCACCTCGTGGGTGCCGATCATGGCCGCATTGGCGACGGGTATCTGCACCACCAGCAGCAGGTGCAGCAATGCGGTGAAGAACGCCAGACGGCGCAGAACGGGGTGCATGGACATTGTCATTGTGGTTGTCTCCTGGGACGGCTAGGTAGCCAATAGACAGTATGGCAGGCGTCCGGGTTCACCCCGAAAATCTGCACCCGCTCACACTTCCTGCAGCAACTGGCTGAGCACCGCTCGCAACTTGCCCGGCTTGACGGGCTTGTTCAGCAGCGGCGCACCCAGCGCCTGCAGCTCGCGGCGGCAGGCGTCGCTGCGGTCGGCGCTGATGATCAGCGCCGGAATCGGCCGGGCGAACGCCTCGCGCAGCTGCTGGATCACCTGGCAGCCGAGCACGCCGTGATCGAGGTGGAAATCCGCCAGTATCACCTCCGGCGCCCTGCCCTGCAGGCGCTGCAGCGCTTCGGGCAGATCCAGTGCGGTGACCACCTCGCAGCCCCACTGGCCGAGCAGCGCGGCCATGCTGTGCAGGATCGCCTCTTCGTTGTCGATCACCAGCAGGCGCCGCCCCGGCAGCGGGTCGCCGAGCAGCGGCTGCGGCATGGGCTGCGCCGGCCGTTGCGGGCGCTCGGCGGCCAACGGCACGCGGATGCTGAACAGCGAGCCGCGCCCCGGCTGCGAACTCACCCGCACCGGATAACCGAGCATGCGCGCGATACGCTCGACGATGGCCAGGCCGAGGCCGACGCCCTTGCGCTCGGTAGCGCGGCCGACGTCCAGCTGGTTGAACTCGAGGAAGATCTTGTCCAGTTGGTCGGCGGGAATGCCGCGGCCGCTGTCCCACACCTGCAGCTCGAGAAACTGGCCGCGCCGCCGCGCGCCGAGCAGCACGCCGCCGCGTTCGGTGTAACGACAGGCGTTGCTGAGGAAGTTGCGCAGGATGCGCGTGAGCAGGCGGAAATCGGTGTGCACCGCGCAGTCGGCGATGCGCACGCGCAGGCGCAGGCCGCGGGCCACGGCGACGCCGTCGAACTCCGAGGCCAGCGGCGCCAGCAGCTCCTCCAGGCGATAGACGTCGAGGTCCGGCTTGATCGCCGCCTGGTCCAGCTTGGAGATGTCCAGCAGATCGGCGAGCAGATCCTCGGCGCCTTCCAGTGCCAGGTGGCTGCGTTCCACCAGGCTGAGCTCGGCGCTCGGCAGCTCGCGCTCACGCAGGGTGGAGATCAGCAGCCGCGCCGCGTTGAGCGGCTGCAGCAGGTCGTGGCTGGCGGCGGCCAGGTACTTGTCCTTGCTGCGGTTGGCCGCCTCGGCGGCGTCGCGCGCCTCGCGCAGGGCCTGCTCGATGCGCTCGCGCTCTTCGATCTGCCGTTGCAGGTTGCGGTTGGATTCGAGCAGCTCGTAGGTACGTGCAGCGACCCGGCGCTCCAGTTCGTCGTTGAGCTGTTGCAGGCGCTGCTGGGCCTGCTTGCGCTCGGTGATGTCGGCGACGAAACCCTCGAACAGGCCCTCACCTTCGGGCTTGAGCAGCAGGTTCATCAACACGTCGATGACGCTGCCGTCGCGCCGGCGCAACTGGGTCTCGTAGCCGACCAGGGCGGCGCCGCGGCCCAGCTGCTCGCGAATCCGCGCCAGCTCGTCGAAACCGCCGACGAACAGGTGGCGCGCCAGGTCGTTCAGCGACCACAGCACCTGCTGCGGATCGTCGTAGCCAAGCATGCGCGCCATGGCCGGGTTGGCCGCCAGCACGCCCTGCTGCAGGCTGGCCTGGAAGATGCCGTGCACGGCGTGCTCGAACAGCCATTTGTAGCGGTTGCGCTCGGTTTCCAGCTCCTCCAGGCGCGCCAGCAGCTCGGGGTAGTGGCTCTTGCGCGCCGACTGGCTGCTGAGCCCCAGCAGCCCGGCCAGCGCCTCGTCAGAGCGCCTCGCCATAGACCACCTCGACGTCGCGCTGGGTCGACTCGCGCGGGTTGGTAAGGATGCACGGATCGTCCATGGCATGGCTGGAAAGGAACGGAATGTCCGAGCTGCCGACGCCATGCAAGCCGAGGGTTTCGCGGAAGCCCACGGCATGCTTGAAGGCGATCAGGTGCTCGACCAGGCGCTGGCGAATCTGCGCGTGGTTCAGCCCGCGACAGTCGATGCCGAGGGTTTCGGCGATGACCTTGAAACGCTCCGGCGCCGCGCTGTAGTTGAAGGCCACCACGTGCTCGACCAGCACCGCGTTGCACAGGCCATGCGGCAGGTCGAGGAAGCCGCCGAGGCTGTGGCTCATCGCATGCACCGCCCCGAGGATGGCGTTGGAGAAGGCCAGCCCCGCCTGCATGCTGCCGAGCATGATCTTCTCGCGCAGGGCGATGTCCGCCGGGTTGGCGATCATCTGCACCAGGTTGCCGTTGATCAGGCGCATGGCCTCCAGCGCATGCGGGTCGGTGAGCGGGCCGTGGCCCGTGGAGACGAAGGCCTCGATGGCGTGCACCAGGGCGTCGATGCCGGTACAGGCGCTAAGGAAGGGATCCATGCTCAGGGTGGTTTCCGGGTCGATCAACGACACGTCCGGCACCACCGCCTTGCTGACGATGGAGAACTTCATCCGTTCCTGCTGGTTGGAGATGATCACGAACTGCGAGACATCGGCCGAGGTGCCGGCGGTGGTCGGAATCAGGATCAGCGGCGGGCTGGGCACGCGGATGGTATCCACGCCCTCGAACTCGAGGATGCTGCGACCGTGAGCGACGACGATGCCGATGCCCTTGGCGCAGTCCATCGGGCTGCCGCCGCCGACTGCGACTATCACGTTGCAGCCCTCGCTGCGATATAGCTCGGCGCCGGTCATCACCTCTTCCACCCGCGGGTTGGGCGAGACCTGGGTGTACAAGCAATAGGCGATGCCCTGGGCCTGCAGGCTGGCCTCGATATCGCCGGCCCAGCCGGCCGCGACCACGCCGGGGTCGGACACCACCAGCACCTTGCGTGCGCCGAAGGTCTTGGCGTAGTTGCCGACGTTGTGCCGGGAGCCGGCGCCGAAGATGATCTCCGGGGAAACGAATTTACGCAGTTGGCTCATGCAACGGCCTGATCTTGTTGTTATGGAATGGCTTCCAGCCTACTGCATTGCTCGGCCAATGCAATGCGACCTACGCCTAGCGCAGGGCCTGGTAGAAGGCATGCTCGGCGCGCAGCGCCGCGGCCAGATTGGCGGCCTGGCGAAAGCCGTGGCGCTCTTCGGCGAACAGGTGATACTCGACCGGCAACCCGCGCCGGCGCAGCGCATCGACCATGGCCTCGGTCTGGCTCGGCACCACCACCGCATCCAGCCCGCCCTGAAAGAAGATCAGCGGCGCAGCGATGCGCTCGGCCTGCAGCAGCGGTGTGCGCGCCCGGTAGCGCTCGGCATCCCGTTCGGGATCGCCGATCAGCCAGTCCAGATAATCCGCCTCGAACTTGTGGGTGACCCGACGCAGCGCCAGCGGGTCGCTGACGCCGTAGAGACTGGCGCCGCCGCGCAGCCCGGGTAGCTCGGCCAGCGCCCGCAGCGCGCTGTAGCCGCCGGCGCTGGCACCGCGAACGAACACCTGCGCCGGATCGATAGCGCCGTCGCTGCCCAACTGGTCGATGGAGGCGCGGATATCCTCGACCTCCAGCGCCCCCCACTGCCCCGCCAGACGCAGCCGGTAGGCGCGACCGTAGCCGCTGCTGCCACGGTAGTTGAGGTCGAGCACGGCGTAGCCGCGCAGCGTCCAGAAGGCGATGCGCGGATCGAGTACCGGATAGCAGGCCGAGGTGGGGCCGCCGTGCAGGAAGATCAGCAGCGGTGGGCGTGATTCGGCGGCAACGGGCGCATAGAAAAAACCATGGCTGCGCTCGCCCTCGCCCACCGCACAGCTGAATGGCTGAGGCCGTGACAGCTGTGCTTCACCTAGCGGCTGCTCACCGCCCGCCAGTATCTGCAACGCGCCATCGCTGCGGCAAATGGCAAGCACCGCCGGCAGGCGATCCGGGGCGGCAGCGATGCAGTAGAAATATTCGCTATCGGCAGCCAGGCTGCGGAAACGTGTAAACCCTTCGACCAACCGCCGCTCTGCGTAGGGTGCGCTGTGCGCACCGATTGGTTTGCCGCTGAGATCGCTGGTGCGCACAACCTGGGCGGCCCCGCGACACCCCACGAGAACGCCGACACCCTCCTCGAAACGCGTCAGCAGCAGCTCACCATGCTCCAGCGGCAGATAGGTGCGGCCACCCAGTTGCCAGGGCGCCGGCGCATGATCGTAGGGTGCGGCTTGCAGCTCTAGGCCGTGGTCGATGCACCAGGGCTGCCACCAGCCCGCCTTGTCGCTCAACACCCACAAGCGGTTCTGCGCATCGAAGCGTGGCTGCTGCAGAGAGCGATCACCCGCCTGCCCGGCCAGCACCCGAGTAGGCTGGTCCGACTCGCGCTGGCACAGGCGCGTGGCGACCCAGGGTTGGTGCGGGCGATCCCACTCGATCCAGGCCAGGCGCTGGCCAGTGGAGTCCGCCACCGGCGCTGCGTAGAAATCGGCGCCCTCGACCAGCACCTCGCGCTGGCCATCGAGGCCGATACGCACCAGGCGATGCAGCACCGCGCCGCACTCATGACTCTCCTCCACCGCCAGCAGCGCCTGCCAGGCGGGCACGAAGGCCAGGTCGCCATAACGGCAGTGAGAGCGGGCAGTCAGCGCCTGAGGCTCAAGCCCCGTAGGAGCGGCTTTAGCCGCGAAGCCCTTTGGGTCACCGCGGTTCGCGGCTAAAGCCGCTCCTACGGAAATACCCGCCATTGGCAGATGGTAGATCTGCTGATCACGCTCGTTGACGAAGGCCACCCCCCGTTCCGTGCCACAGCAGGCGCCGCCGCCGTATTCGTAGACGCGGCTGCGTACGGAAAACCCCGGCGGGGTCAGCTCGCAAACTGCGCCATCGCGGCAGAAGAACAGCCCGCAACGGGCCTGCAGCGGATCGAAGACCACCCACAGCAGGCCGTCATGGGCGGCGTGCAGTTCGGCGAAGTCGGCGCTGGCGGCTGCGGCCTGTTCGGCGCTCCAGATATCGTCGGGGTCGGTCACGCCTTGCATATGATTCGAGAGGCCTTTTCGTTGCGATATTGCAGGGCGTCCAGCCCCAGCGGCGCTTCGTCGGCCTGCTGGCGGGCGGCGAGGATCACGCCGTGATGGGCCGACTTGCTGCACACCGGGTCGGCGTTGCTGGCGTCGCCGGTGAGCAGGAAGGCCTGGCAGCGGCAGCCGCCGAAGTCCTTGTGCTTCTCGTCGCAGGAGCGGCACGGCTCGGGCATCCAGTCGTCACCGCGGAAGCGATTGAAACCGAAGGAATGCCGCCAGATATGCTCGATGCTGTGCTCGCGCACATTGGGAAACTGCACCGGCAGCTGCCGCGCGCTATGGCAAGGCAGCGCCGTACCATCCGGGGTGATGTCGAGAAACAGATTGCCCCAGCCGTTCATGCAGGCCTTGGGCCGCTCCTCGTAGTAATCCGGGGTGACGAAGATCAGCTTGCACGGGTGATTCTCGGCCGCCAGTTTGTCGCGCCACTGGTAGGTGATGCGCTCGGCGCGTTCGAGCTGCGCGCGAGTCGGCAGCAGGCCGGCGCGATTGAGTTCGGCCCAACCGTAGAACTGGCAGGTGGCGAGCTCGACGAAGTCCGCCTCCAGCTCCAGGCACAGCTCGATGATGCGCGCGATATTGTCGATGTTGTGCCGGTGGGTGACGAAGTTGAGCACCATCGGGTAGCCGTGCGCCTTGACCGCACGGGCCATCGCCAGCTTCTGCGCGAAGGCCTTCTGCGAGCCGGCCAGCAGGTTGTTCACCTCCTCGTCGGCGGCCTGGAAGCTGATCTGGATATGATCGAGCCCCGCCTCGGCGAACTCGGCGATACGTGCTTCGCTCAGGCCGATACCGGAGGTGATCAGGTTGGTGTAGTAGCCCAGACCGCGCGCCGCCTGGATCAGCTCGGCCAGGTCCTGGCGCACCAGCGGCTCGCCACCGGAAAAGCCCAGCTGCGCCGCGCCCAGCTCACGGGCCTGGCGAAACACCTCGATCCATTCGGCGGTGCTGAGCTCGGCGCCCTGCTGGGCGAAATCCAGCGGGTTGGAGCAGTACGGGCATTGCAATGGGCAGCGATAGGTCAGCTCGGCCAGCAGCCAGAGCGGCGGCCCCGGTTCATGACCTGCTTTAGCGAAGCTCGATCCAGAACTGAGCATGGGCCACCTCCATAAAGGCGAGGATGTCTTCGTCGATGCCGGGCACGTCGGGGAAGCGCTGGTGCAGGCTGTCGATGATCTCGGCCACCGAGCGCTTGCCGTCGACCTGCTGGAGGATCTCGCCGGCGCTGTCGTTGAGCTTGATCATGCCTTCCGGGTAGAGCAGCACATGGCAGCCTTGGGCCGGCTCGAACTGCAGGCGGAAGCCGCGACGGATGGCGGGGATATTGGGCAGGATGGCAGCAGTCATCGTTCGGGCTCCTGACTGGTGCGCACGGCGCACCCTACAAAAGACTCAACCGCAGGGTGCGTCATGCGCACCGATACATCGGGTTTCATAGCGCGATCCCCCGATGCCAGACGCGCTCGGTGGTCACCGTGTGGTACGGCGGGCGCTGCAGCTCGTAGGCCATGCTCATGGCGTCGAGCATGCTCCACAGCACGTCGAGCTTGAACTGCAGAATGTTCAGCATGCGCTGCTGGGCATCAAAGGTGCGGTAGTGTTCGAGGGTGATACGCAGGCCATGCTCGACGTCGCGCCGCGCCTGGCTCAGACGCTTGCGGAAGTAGTCGTAGCCGGCCGCGTCGATCCAGGGATAGTGCTGCGGCCAGGCGTCCAGGCGCGACTGGTGGATGGTCGGGGCGAACAGCTCGGTCAGCGAGCTGCTGGCCGCCTCCTGCCAGCTGGCGCGGCGAGCGAAGTTGACGTAGGCGTCGACGGCGAAACGCACGCCGGGCAATACCAGCTCCTGCGACAGCACCTGCTCGCGGTCGAGGCCGACCGACTCGGCCAGGCGCAGCCAGGCCTCGATGCCGCCTTCCTCGCCCGGCGCCCCATCGTGATCGAGGATGCGCTGGATCCACTCGCGGCGGGTCTCGCGATCCGGGCAGTTGGCCATGATCGCGGCATCCTTGAGCGGGATATTGACCTGGTAGTAAAAACGGTTGGCCACCCAGCCCTGAATCTGCTCGCGGGTGGCCCGGCCTTCGTACATGGCCCGGTGGTAGGGATGGTGAATGTGGTACAGCGCGCCCTTGGCGCGCAGCGCCTGCTCGAATTCGGCAGGGCTCATGGCAGGCTGGCTCATCTGCTCTCCGGATTTTTGTTATCGGCCCGTTACAGGTGGATGCTCATCCCATCGAACGCGACCTCGATGCCGCGGGCGTCCAGCTCGGCGCGCTCGGGCGAGTCCAGGTCGAGAATCGGGTTGGTGTTATTGATATGGATTAGGATCTTGCGCGCCGCCGGCAGCCCCTCCAGCACTTCGAGCATGCCGCCCGGGCCGCTCTGCGGCAGATGGCCCATCTCGCTGCCGAGCTTGTCGCCCACCTCGCACCGGCGCATCTCGTCGTCGCGCCACAGCGTGCCGTCCACCAGCAGGCAGTCGGCGCGGCGCATCCAGCCCAGCAGCTGCTCGTCCACCTGACCCAGGCCGGGGGCGTAGAACAAGGTTCCCCCCGTGCGCAGGTCCTCGATAAACAGGCCGATGTTGTCGCCCGGATGCGGATTGCCGCGGTGCGGCGAATAGGGCGGCGCGCTGCTGCGCAGGGCGATGGCGGTAATGCTCAGCCCCGGGCAGGCGGGGATACTGAACGGCTCGGCGTCCAGTTCGATCAGCCGGTGCTGCAGGCCTCCATTCCAGTGGCTGAGCATGTTGAACAGCGGAAAGCCGCTGATCAGGTCCTGATGGACCATCTCGGTGCACCAGACCTGGTGCGGGCAGCCTTCGCGCAGGGTCAACAGACCCGTGCAATGGTCAATCTGGCTGTCGAGCAGGACGATGCCGGCGATCGCCGTATCGCGCAGCTGGCGCGCCGGCTGCAGGGCGGGAAAGGCCTCGAGCTGGGCGCGGATGTCCGGCGAAGCGTTGCACAGGATCCACTCGCCGCCATCGTCGGAAAGGGCGATGGACGACTGGGTGCGCGGCTGCGCGCGCAGGGTGCCGGCGCGCACGCCGCGGCAGTTACGGCAGTTGCAGTTCCACTGGGGAAAACCGCCGCCGGCGGCGGAACCGAGAACCTGGATATGCATGGGGCGTTACCGATTGGGATGCCCCGGACGAACCGGGGCCAAGGTCGATCAACGGTTGGCGAAGTACATGGTCACTTCGAAGCCAATACGCAGGTCGGTGTAGGCGGGTTTAGTCCACATGGTGCGGTCCTCTTGTTATTGAGCCGGGGCATTCCGGCAACCCCATTAAGCCCCCGGGCAGCGAGCGGCCAAATGGTACTTTGGGAGGAGATTTGCCTGGCATTGGTAGGTAAGCGCACCCTATGGACAGCTGTGCATCGGCAATAAAAAACGCGGCCGAAGCCGCGTCGCGATAAGGAATCTGCTGCCGTTCAGGCCATGGCTGCCCGCAGATCCACCCGGGTAGGGTTCGTCGCCGTGCAAGAGGCGGCGCGCCGGAGCGAGCGCGCCGCGTTATGGGATTGGCGAGCCTTAGAAGAAGCCCAGCGGATTGATGTCGTAGCTGACCAGCAGATTCTTGGTCTGCTGGTAGTGGTCGAGCATCATCTTGTGGGTTTCGCGACCGACGCCGGACTTCTTGTAACCGCCGAAGGCGGCGTGCGCCGGGTACAGGTGGTAGCAGTTGGTCCATACGCGGCCGGCCTTGATCGCCCGGCCCATGCGGTAGGCGACGTTCATGTCGCGGCTCCACACGCCGGCGCCGAGGCCGAACTCGGTGTCGTTGGCAATGGCCAGGGCTTCTGCTTCGTCCTTGAAGGTGGTCACACCGATCACCGGACCGAAGATTTCTTCCTGGAACACGCGCATCTTGTTGGTGCCCTTGAGCAGCGTCGGCTGGATGTAATAGCCGCTGGCCAGGTCGCCTTGCAGTTGCTCGGCCGCACCGCCGGTGAGCACCTGGGCGCCTTCCTGCTGAGCGATTTCGAGGTAGCTGAGGATCTTGTCGAACTGCTGCTGCGAGGCCTGGGCGCCGACCATGGTCTCGGTGTCCAGCGGGTTGCCACGCTTGATCTGTTTGACCTTCTTCAGTACTTCGACCATGAAGGCGTCGTAGATCGACTCCTGCACCAGTGCGCGCGACGGGCAGGTGCACACCTCGCCCTGGTTGAAGAAGCCCAGCACCAGGCCTTCGGCGGCTTTCTCGATGAAGGCCGGCTCGGCGTTCATGATGTCGGCGAAGAAGATGTTCGGCGATTTGCCGCCCAGCTCGACAGTGCTCGGGATGATGTTCTCGGCAGCGCACTTCATGATGTGCGAACCCACCGGGGTGGAACCGGTAAAGGCGATCTTGGCGATGCGCTTGCTGGTGGCTAGCGACTCACCGGCTTCGCGGCCGAAACCCTGGACGATGTTGAGCACACCCGGTGGCAGCAGATCGCCGATCAGCTCGACGAAGAGCGTGATCGACAGCGGCGTCTGCTCGGCCGGCTTGAGCACCACGGCGTTGCCGGCAGCCAGGGCCGGCGCAAGTTTCCACGCGGCCATCAGCAACGGGAAGTTCCACGGGATGATCTGCCCAACCACGCCCAGCGGTTCGTGGAAGTGATAGGCCACGGTGCCTTCGTTGATCTCGGCGGTGCTGCCTTCCTGGGCGCGGATGCAGCCAGCGAAGTAACGGAAGTGATCGGCAGCCAGCGGCACGTCGGCATTCAGCGTTTCACGCACGGCCTTGCCGTTGTCCCAGGTTTCGGCCACGGCCAGCAGCTCGAGGTTGGCTTCGATGCGGTCGGCGATCTTCAGCAGGATGTGCGAACGCTCCTGCACCGAGGTCTTGCCCCAGGCATCGGCGGCGGCGTGGGCAGCGTCCAGCGCCTTGTCGATATCGGCAGCGTTGGAACGGGGGAATTCGCCGATCACCGAGCCATCGACCGGGCTGGTGTTGCTGAAGTACTGACCGCTGAGCGGGGCGACGAACTCGCCGCCGATGTAGTTGCCGTAGCGCGGCTTGAGGGTGACGACGGCGCCTGCAGAACCCGGATTCGCGTAAATCATGATGCTGACCTCTCTTGTTGTCGGAGCCCGCTGCCAATCGGGGAAGCGAGTCATGGTTCGATCTTAGAAAGCCCCCGGAAACCTCGGTATGCACCCATGGCACAGATCTCCTAGTCATTTGGTAGTAGAGCGGTCTGGCACGGGCCTTTGGCAGCGAGGTACGAGGCTATGGAAGCTAAAGGCTAGACCCGTTGGCCTGGTCTTGCGTTCCAAACCAGGAAAATTCGCCCGTGGCATTTCGCAGCGGCTCGGCGCTGGCAGCCAGGCGCCGGAAACGACGATGGCCGGACAGAGTCCGGCCATCGTCTGAGACCTCAAGCGATCAGCGCTTGGCCACCAGCTCCTTCGGCAGTTTGAAGGTCCACAGCATGCCGCCTTGGTTCAGGTGCTTGACACGCTTGGCCACTTCGCCGCCCCACAGAGGTACCGCACCACCCCAGCCGGACAACACGGAGACGTACTGCTCGCCATCCATTTCCCAGGTCACGGGCGAGCCGATCACGCCCGAGCCGGTCTGGAATTCCCAGACTTTCTCACCGGTCTTGGCATTGAACGCCTGCAGGTAGCCTTCCGGATTGCCGGTGAAGACCAGGTTGCCCTTGGTGGTCAGCACCCCGCCCCACAGCGGCGCGTAGTTCTTATGGCGCCAGACTTCCTTGCCAGTTTTCGGGTCGATGGCGCGCAACACGCCGATGTAGTCCTCGTTGAGCGGCTTGATGGTGAAGCCTGCACCCAGGTAGGCGGCGCCCTTCTTATAAGCGATGTCCTCGTTCCAGATGTCCATGCCCCACTCGTTGGACGGCACATAGAACAGACCGGTGTCCTGGCTGTAGGCCATGGGCATCCAGTTCTTGGCGCCGAGGAAGGCCGGAGCGGAGAACACGCTCGTGCCCTTCTCCTTCGCGCTCGGCGAACCCGGACGGTTGCTGTCGTCGTAGATCGGCCGGCCATTCTTGTCCAGGCCCTTGGCCCAGGTGATCTTGTCGACGAAGGGGAAGCCGCGGATGAACTTGCCGTTGGTGCGGTCGAGTACGTAGAAGAAGCCGTTGCGGTCGGCGGTCGCAGCGGCCTTCACGGTCTTGCCGCCTTCCTGGTAGTCGAAGGAGATCAGCTCGTTGACGCCGTCGAAGTCCCAGCCGTCGTGCGGGGTAGTCTGGAAGTGCCACTGGATGCTGCCATCGTCCGGGTTCAGCGCCAGGCGCGAGGACGAATAGAGGTTGTCGCCGGGACGCAGGTGCGAGTTCCACGGCGCCGGGTTGCCGGTGCCGAAGAACAGCAGGTTGGTGTCGGCGTCGTAGTAGCCGCCCAGCCAGGGCGCGGCGCCGCCGGTCTTCCACAGGTCGCCCGGCCAGGTCTTGCCGGCCTCACCGCCGCTGATGCCGTTCTCGACCGCCTTGCCGTCCTTGTAGACGTAACCCATATGGCCTTCGACGGTCGGGCGGCTCCACAGCAGCTCGCCGTTCTTCGGGTCATAGGCCTCGATCTTGCCGACCACGCCGAACTCGCCGCCGGAGACGCCGGTGATCAGCTTGCCATTGACCACCAGCGGCGCGGCGGTGATCGAGTAGCCCGCCTTGTGATCGGCGACGTTCTTGCGCCACACCACCTTGCCGGTGTCCTTGTTCAGCGCCACCAGCTTGGCGTCGAGGGTGCCGAAGATCACCAGGTCGTCGTACAGGGCGACGCCGCGGTTGATCACGTCGCAGCAGGGACGGATATCGTCCGGCAGGCGCGCCTCGTACTGCCACAGTTCGCGGCCGGTGCGTGCATCGACGGCGAACACCCGCGAATAGGAGGCGGTGACGTACATCACGCCGTCCTTGATCAGCGGCTGCGCCTGCTGGCCGCGCTGCTTCTCGCCGCCGAAGGACATGGTCCACACCGGGCGCAGCTCCTTGACGTTCTGCTCGTTGAGGATGCTCAGCGGGCTGTAGCGCTGGCCCTGCAGGCCGAGGCCGTTGGTGACGATCTCGTCGGTGGTGCTGGCGTCCTTGAGAATCTCGGCGTCGGTGACCGCCAGCGCGGCGGCGGACGGCAACAGCATCGCCGCGCACAGCGCGGTGAGGATCAAGGGCTGGCGAAGACCGGTGTGTTTCATTGCGGCTACCTCTGCGGGTTCATTGTTATTGCCGGGAAAATTTCCCGGTCTGCCGCGAATTCTTGGCTCGCACAGGCCACCCAACAATTGCACCCCCAGCCGATTTTCCTCGTTCCTTGGTAGCAATACCTGCCGTACCCGCCCCCGGACAGATCGCCGCAAGTAGCAACCAGGCGCCACCAAAAGCCCATGGTGCAGGGATGACGCGGCCCGTAGAAAGGCACCTCCCAACCATAAGGAGAATGCCCATGGGACGCGTACTGCTCGCACTGCTACTGGCCGCGTTGCTTGGCCAGGCGCAGGCCGAAAGCCTGAAGATTGGCCTCAACTATCCGCGAACCGGCAACTACAAGGATGAAGGCCTGGAGCTGCGCCGCGGCGCCCTGCTCGCCGTCGAGGCGATCAACCGGCAAGGGGGCCTGCTCGGCCAGTCGCTGGAACTGCTCAGCGAGAACACCGATTCCAATGCAGCCCAGGCCACACGCAACGTCGACCACTTCGCCAGCCAGGGCGCTCGCATGGTCTTCGGTGGAGCTACCAGCGAAGAGGCCATCGCCGCCGGGCAACGCGCCCGCGAGCTGGGCCTGCTGTATTTCGCCACCCTCGGTTACGCCAACGAGGTCACCGGTCAGGCCGGCCAGCGCTACCTGTTTCGCGAGTCCGGCAGCGCCTGGATGAGTGCGCGGGTACTCGGCGAATACCTGTCCTGGCATCTGCCGCGCCAGCGTTATCACTACATCGTCATCGACGATGCCTGGGGTCGCAGCATCGAGCAGACCCTGCGCCTGGCCACCGGCAGCGCCGACCGTGCCCGTCATGGCCGCAGCGCCCTGCCCCCCGGCCCGTTGCGCCGCGAGCAATACCGCGCCGCCATGGACAAGGCTGCGGCGAGCGGTGCCGACGTGCTGGTACTGGCGCTACTCGGCGACAACCTGCAACGCAGCATGCGCATGGCTCACAACATGGGCCTGAAACAGCGCATGCAGATCATCGTGCCGAACCTGACCAAGAGCCTGGTGCAGCAAGTCGGCCCGCAGGTGATGGAGGACGTGATCGGCACCGAAACCTGGACCTGGGACACCCCGAAACTGGAGAACAGCGAAGCCGGCCAGCGCTTCGTCGAACGCTATCTGCGCGAACATCAGGAGTACCCGGGTGGTACCGCTGCCTCCGCCTACACCGTCGTCCAGCAATGGGCCGATGCCGTCAGGCGCAGCGCCAGCACCGATGCCGAAACCCTTATCGCCGCGCTCGAGGGACATAGCTACCAGTTGCTCAAGGACGAGCAGCAATGGCGCGACTTCGACCATCAGAACCTGCAGAGCATCTACGCCGTGCGCGTGCGCAAGCGCGAGCAGATCATGCGTGACACGCTCAAGCAGCATTACTTCGAGATCATCCACCGCATGAGCGGCGAGCAGGCCGCCCCCAGTCACGACGAGTGGATCCAGGAGCGAGGCGAAGTGCTCAGTCTGCAGTGACGTCCGTCACCGGCCTGAGCGCGCAGGATTCACGATGATTGCGGCGGCCACGTCTTTGCCCGACACTTGGCCGCCCGCACATTCTGATCGGAGACGCCCGTGCCCCAAGCCCGCCAGGAAATTCTCAACCATCCCGATGCACTGGACTGCACGGTCTATCGTCCCGACGAGCAGGACCCGGATGCAGAAGAGCGGGATCTGGGCGACGGCAAGGTCCTGATCACCGGCGCCTTCGAGCCGCCCGTGGACTGGGACGCGCACCAGCGCGAGGACTACTACGGCGAAGAAGACCCCACCCACTTCGTCAGTGCCCATATCGAATGCCTGGCCAAGCCGGCGACTCGGGATTTCTTCATGCCCGAGAGCGGTGACTATGTGGCCGTGCAGTCCAGCCTGGGCGAAGTGGTGATGTATTACGTCTACGACCACGAAGAGACCGAGCACGGCCGCCATTACGTGCTGATTCGTGACGACGAGGAGCTCTGATCGCTGAGCGAGGGAGGCGTTTCAGTGGCGACGCCCTATACGCAAGTCGCGGCTAAAGCCCCTCCCACAAGAGCCGCCTGTAGCGCGGATGAAATGGCGGATAGCGAGCATATTCCTCGCGAATTTCATCCGGGCTACGAAGCCGTGGCGACGTGCGCACCGATGATTGTGCAAGTCTCTAATCCTGACGATCCACCCGCGCCATGGCATTGCGCTCATAGCGCGGGTAAAGATGGCTGACGCTGCGGGTCAGCTCATAGCGTGACAGGCTGACCTCGGCGAAGCGCTCAGGGATCGGCGCGCGGATCAGCTCGTTCATCTCCGCGCCCTGCTCCGCGCCCTTGCGCAGCAGGTCATCGAGCCAGCCGAGGTAGTCGCGCATCTGCGCGAACGGCGCTGCATCACGGCTCACCGGGCCATGGCCGGGCACGATCTGCTGCCATGGCAGCGCTTCGAGGCGATCCAGATCGGCCAGCCACACATCCAGCCCCGGGCTGTTCGGCGTGGTCAGCGCGCGCTGGTAGAACAGGATATCGCCGGCGAACAACACGCCCGTGCGCTCGTCGAGAATCGCCAGGTCGGCGCCGGCGTGACCGCGCAGCGCCAGCAACTGCAGGCGCCGGCCGCCAATCTCCAGCGGGCCTTCCTGTAGCGCCTCGGTGGGCAACACCACTTCGGTACCGCGCATCCAGTCGCCGACCAGGCGGTACATGTTCTCCGCCATGGCGTCGCCCTGCTCGGCCAGCAGCCTGGTGGTTTCGGGTAACGCCGCAATGGGCACGCCGGTGAAAGCCTGGTTGCCCAGCACATGATCGGGGTGATGGTGCGTCAGCAACACGCGCACCACCGGCTTGCCGGTGGTCTGCTCGATGCTCTGGCGCAGCGCCTCGCCGTAGCGACGCGACGGACCGGTGTCGATCACCACCACGCCGTCGCTGGTCTCGATGAAGCCGACGTTGACGATATTGCCGCCGTTGTCCACGGCAAAATTGTCGGTGCTGCCCTCCAGCAGCCAGATGCCGGGCGCGATCTGCTTCGGGGCCAGACGGTAATCGAGCGCAGCCTGAGCCGCGAGGCTGCAGCCAAGGACGAGACAAAGCAGCAGGAAACGCAGCATGGAACCTCCGGATGGCGGGGTCAGGACAGGCAGACCTCGCTGATCTGCAGCACGGGCGTGGCGTTGGTGAAGTTGGGCAGATCGCCCATGATCCGCTCGGCATGCGGGGCGAAGGCCTGCTGGAAGGCCTCCAGGCTGTCGAACAGCAGATGCCCGACCGCCACGAACGGCGCCGGCTCACCGGGCGCGCCACCCGCCAGGCCGTGGTCTACGGCAATGCCCTTGCAGGCCGCGCCGAGGCACTCGCGCACCAGCGCCATGTGGGTGTCGCAGTAGTAGTCGAGGTCGAAGCGCACCCCGGCTGCGTTCGGATACAGCACACTGACTTTGATCATGAGGATCTCCTGTTCTCGGCCGGCAGATCGGCCTGAAATTCATTGCCGTTGTTGTCGCGCAGCCACAGCTCCGCGGATTGATCATCACGCAGGTCGAAGGTCAGCGTCGGGTTCTCGCCGACCGCCGGGAACAGTTCCAGGCGGCCCAGCACCTGGCCGTCGGCACCGCGCAGTTCGGCCTCTTCGATGTAGAACTCGGGGATGCCGCCAACCAGGCCGTTGTCCATCGGGTGCGAGACCTGCAGGCGCAGGCGGCTGCCGTCGCCGCGTTCGAAGCGCTTGCCGAGCACCTGGCCCAGGCGCTCCTCCCAGCCGGCCTCGGCGCGTACCACGCTGGGCGCGGTGCAGCCACCACCGGCAGCCTCGATGCGCGCCGAGCCGATATGCCAGACGCCGTCGTCGGTCAGCACCGCCGCGCGGATCGGCGTGGCCTGCTCGACGCGGATGCGAATCGCCAGGCTCGGCTCCAGCTGCTCGCCCGGGGTGAAATCGAAGATCTGCGGAATCGGATTGAGCTCGGCCCAGGCGAGAATGCGCTTGACCTTGCCACGGTAGGCGCTGGCGTCGATCTGGATCGGCACCTGGCGCGCATCCTCGGCGAACGGCGGTACATCGAGGCGAATCCTGTCGTCGAAGACGAAGGCCTCACCGTTGAGCAGACGCTGGTGGTAGTAATCCCACATCACCGAGGTGACCGGATCGGGCGCGGCGGCCCTTGCTTCCCAGGCCCAGGCAAACAGGGCCAGCAACATCAGGCTACGCCAATCCATCGCCAACCTCCGGCTCGACTCTTATTGGTATTGTTCCGGCTTCTCAAAGCGCAGCCCATAGCGCGCGTACAGGCGTTCGAGCGAGCCGTCGAGAATCAGGTTTTCCAGCTGTTCTTCCAGGGCATAGGCCAGTTGCCGATTGGTTTCGTGCACCGCCATGCCGACTTCCCAGATCTGCCGGCCCATGTCCGGATAGGCGTTCTCGGCCAGCGCCAGCTGCGGGTCATTGGCCTCGTGCAGCAGCCAGTCCACCTCGCCACGCAGCGCCATCACCGCATCCACTTCACCACCCTGCATGGCCTCAAAAGCCAGCTTCGGCGTTGGGTAATGGCGGGTTTCCTGGCTGAGCATGCCGCCCTGCACCGAACTCAGGTAGAACGAGGGCACACTCTCGACTTCCACGCCCACTGGATGCTGGCGCAACGCAACGATGCTCGGCACCTCGGGCAGACGCCGACGGTCGAATGCCAGTTGCCAGCGCTCGCGCTGATAGGGGCCGAACATCACCACGAGCTCGTTGACCAGCTCACCCAGCTCATTGCGCATCTGCGCGTAGTCGCGGTCGTAAGGCACACGCAGCATCACATCGGCCAGTTGGCCCTGCGCTGTCACCCGACCACGCCAGATGTAGTCACGCAGGTCGTCGTCAAGCTTTTCGCCTGGCGGCGCCCACATCACTTCAAGCTTCAGCCCAAGCCCTTCAGCCAGCGCCTTGGCCAGCTCGTAGTCGACGCCACGCGGCTGACCGTCCTGCTCGTAACTGTAGGGCGGGAAGTTCTGATACAGCGCCACGCGCAGGGTGCCCGATTCGCTGATGCGGTCGAAGTCGCGCACCTGCGCCTGGGCTGTGCCCATGCAAAGCAGCAGGCCACACAGGAGGATCAGCCGGCGCATGACGCGAGCGCTTATGAAGAAATCGTCGCGAGCGATGGCAGGTCGCGCTGGGCCTGCGCGCAGCAAGCGGAATGCATTGAAATACATGAGCATTGCGAGCACCGCCGAAACGCGAGATGCCGAGCGCAGCAGATTTATCATCAAGCGCTTACTCCTCGACGTGCACGCTCTCCAGGTAGCTACGCACTGCCCACAGCGCTTCCTGGCTAAGGAAGTCGGCCATCTTCGGCATGTACACACGGCCATCGCGCACCGCGCCGTTGATCACGCGCTCCTTGAACCATTCGTCACCACTTGCGCCCAGTTCCAGCAGGCGCAGATCCGGGGCGATACCACCGGATTTGGCTTCCAGGCCGTGGCAAGCCGCGCAATTCTGGTTGTAGGCCGACGCACCGATTTCGATGGCGCGTGGGTTATCGCGATAGGGGTTCTCGTCCAGCCACTCCTCACCCAGCGGTTCCAGGCCCTCGGTGTTCACCGCCTGCGGTACCACATCGCCGTGCGCCCAGAGGTTGGTCGATGCGGCGAGCAACAGCAGCGCCAGGGTGGATTGGATCTTCTTGTTCATGGCTAGGACCTCATCTAATGCACGCAAGACAGCCCATACAGAGCTCGTGGCAATCATCTTAGAAAAGCCGCGCGACACGCCGAATGCTGCTTTGGTGGTCGCGTTCTAGTCCCTTGGTAGTAGGGCTTGGGAGGGGGTGTGCGTGATGCCTTGGCAGCAAGGCCAAGTCATGGCCCGGTCGGGAAATCCTCCCGGCAAAGGCGGGAGTTTTTCCGTAGGCGCAAAGGTGGCCGGGTTCCACCATCGGCTTGCCACTGCGGCGACCACTTTCTTCAACGGGAAGCACAACCATGACAACAAGAAACCTACCCAGCACCCCGCGCCCCCTGGCGCTTGCCCTGATGCTGGCCGGCGGCCTGGCGCTGAGCCAGGGCGCGCTCGCCAAGCCGGTCACCTGGGAAGACATTGCCAATGACCACCTCACCACCAGCAACGTGCTGCAGTACGGCATGGGCACCAACGCCCAGCGCTGGAGCCCACTGGCTCAGGTCAACGCCGACAACGTGTTCAAGCTGACCCCGGCCTGGAGTTACTCCTTCGGTGACGAGAAGCAGCGCGGCCAGGAATCGCAGGCGATCATCCACGACGGCGTGGTCTACGTGACCGGCTCCTACTCACGCGTGTTCGCCCTCGACGCCAAGACCGGCAAACGCCTGTGGACCTACAGCCATCGCCTGCCCGACGATATCCGTCCGTGCTGTGACGTGGTCAACCGTGGCGCCGCCATCTATGGCGACAAGATCTACTTCGGCACCCTCGACGCCCGCGTCGTGGCGCTGAACAAGGACACCGGCAAGGTGGTGTGGAACA